>JACCDO011261505.1_pt1 | contig 59309 bp, 72 predicted proteins | sample 7446101 | NCBI WGS metagenome assembly JACCDO01 (sample SAMN15323440, study PRJNA562643) | freshwater metagenome | isolation source: river surface water | place: USA:Blue River Watershed | collected 2017-08-16 | reverse complement strand
TTACCTTCAACTTTATTGTACTTTACTGATTCTACAGTTGTTGTGTAATTAATCATTTTTTAAGTATTAATAGTATGTAAATGAGAGTTGTGTCGCATCTCTTGCAAATATCATAATAGTCGCAGCAGCTTTAAATCCTCCAGCTCCAGTACCTGTTGTTGCTGTAATTATATATCCGTTTCCATCAGTATTCATTTCTCTTTGAAATCCACCAACATTGTTTCCGCCAAAGTGCATTAAATCGAAGAATTTATCTCCGTGAGGACCACTACCATCACTATATCCGCCGAATTGATATGCCTGACCAGAACCAGTATTTGTTGCAGAGTTAGCAGGATAGTTGTCAAAATTCATTCCAAAAATAAATCCAGTAAAGTAGTTATTTACCCCTGCATATATTTTTACAAATTTAGTAGAGCCAACCTTATTAACTGAATGGCTAATCATTTTCATACCAGCCACGTTGGTATCTACACCTTTAAATCCAACAGGTCCGAACAGGTCTAAACCACCAGTATATCCTGAGCCATTATTATTCATTCTTACCATCCAATAAGAAGAACTATTTAACATACCAGCATAACCGGGTTCGCTATATAATCCTAATAATGAAGTACCTCCATATGCATTTCTTAGCCATAATCTAGGGTATCCACCAGTAGCTCCTATATTCCAATCATTTGAACTTGTAGAATAAAAGTGGTTTGTAGTGGCTTGATTATAAAGACCTTGACCAGATACATTATTTCTAAACCAGCCGCTGATATACATATCCCTAGCGGTAACATCCAATGAAACTACTGTATTACCACTTACGTCTAATGAGCCATTAATAACTGTTTTATTATTTGCAAGGTACAACCATCCAGATGTGCTATTCTTGATAAACATATCATTACCACTCTGATAAATTTGAGATGATGTTCCTGTGGATGTGTTAGTAAGCGTCAAGTAAGGTGTTGCCTTGCTAATAGTTAAATCTCCTGTCAAAGTTCCTCCAGCTAAAGGAAGTTTTGTTGAATCAGAGCCACTTACAGTCCAGCTTCTATCTGCTGATAAATCGTATGCTGTTCCATTAATTGTTAATGTACGAGCATTTGTTACAGGAGTGTATCCAAGAGCTGTAGTTACATTACTAGAAGATATACTTGTTAAATAAGTGTTAGTATCTAAGCTCCAAGTATTAGCTGCCGTTTTTTTCAAGAATCCACTTGTTCCAGCAAGCCCTGCAATAGCAGTTAAATCAGCATCTAATGGTTGGTAAGTAGATGCCGCAGTAGATGTTGTTAAGTATCCTGCTGAAGCGTGATTACCCCAACCGTAAGCTGTATCCCAGTTACTTGCGTTATTAGTTGTAGTGTACCAAGAACTAGCTGTATAAATTGGGTCTGTTTCTGTAAATGAAGTTAGATAGGTGCTTGAGTCAACAGAACCATCTGCCTTTAAGAATTGAGAAGAAGTTCCTCCAGACTTAATAATAGATGCCGCCGTAATATCGCCAGCAAATGTCCAAGTTCCTCTGGCTGTAACGGTATTTGTTCCCGCAGTAGAACCTATTATTATATTTGTTGTACTTCCTGAAAGTCCTGAAGTACCAATATTTATCGTCTTTGTTGCACCAGATACTGTCGCGCCAGTTGAAATAGAAACAGTAGTATTGCCAGTAGATGTAGTTAATGTAGAATTTCCTGTTACACTAAACGAACCATTAATTACACTTAGATTACCTGAGAATGTTTTTGAACCGCCAAAAGTTTGTGTTCCATTGTTAACAACACCTCTTGCGATTGTTGAAGCATCTGGCACGCTTAATGTGATAACAGGTGTGGTTGTGGAATCTGCAACAGATGAAGTTATATCAGAGCCAGCAGAATCAATCGTTAATGCCGATACAGAAGTTACCGTACCTACATTTGTAGTGTATCCTGCTGGGTTAGATGCGTCGTATGGAGTATATCCAAGAACTGATGATAGTTGAGAATTCTTCCAAAGACTTGTTGCGCTGTCATAATACATTAAGTCTTTGTTAGCCTTAGATGTAAATAATACATTGTGCAACTCTTCTATCTCAAATCCATTTTGTACATTAACAAAGATTTCGCCATTGTTAGACTGCACTCTTGTTACTGTACCAATAAATACTAAGTGTGCAGGAGCAACTGGTTTATTTGCTAAGCCAAAGATTAAATTACCTGAAGTTCCTAGCCATACAGGGTCTCCAGCAGTAGCCGTAGACGTATCTAATCCAGCAACAAGACCTTCTGTAACAACTTTTACAAAATCGTTTGTAACTCCGCCCGTTTCTAATAATCCAAGAACCTTTGAAGATGTGGCTTCAGAAGCGTTAGATGCGGCGGAAACAATCATATTTGTTCCGTCTGAACTAGAAACATAAACTGCTTTACCCTTAGTTAATGTTGCTCCAAGTTTTACTTCGTGCTTAACCTGAACTGCGTAATTATCAATCCATTGAGTATTATAATCGGTAGCATCAATTTTAGATAAGATTTGCCCAGCAGTTCCGCCAGAAGGCATTGTTCCAGAAACAGTCCAGCTTCTGTTTGCTGTTAAATCGTATGTTACACCATTAATTGTTAAAGTACGAGCGTTAGTTACAGGAGTAAATCCAAGTGAGTTTTGCTTAGCATCTAAAGCAGCCTGCAAATCTGTTTGATTTGAAAGCGTTCCAATGATACTTCCCCAAGTTCCGCCTCCGCCAGCAGATGAACTAATCTCAACATAGACAGTTCCACTCCAACGATAAATCTTGTTTGTGTCAAGGGTAACGTAAATCTTACCTGTCGCTCCCGTTGCTGGTAATGATGCTAAATCAGCATACTCTAATACATCGTCAACATAAGAAGGCAACTGCGTAGAAGGAACCAATCCAGCACCATCTAAACTTGCATATCCATTTGCAATACCTTTGTTAGCCGCATTTTCAGGAGTGTAACCTAAAGCAGTTGTAACCTGAGAAGAATTAATTGATGTTAAATATCCTGCGGAGGCGTGGTTTCCCCAACCGTATGCCGTATTCCAATTGCTAATATTAGTATTAGTAATACCATAGGCAGCAGACGCAACAAAAATTGGATCTGTTTCCGTAAATGAAGTTAGATATGTATTTGTGTCTAAACTCCAAGTATTTGCCGCAGTTTTCTTTAATAACCCACTATTACCTACTAATCCTGCAATAGCAGTTAAATCTGCATCTAATGGCTGGTATGTTGTTGCCGCCAAAGATGAAGTCAGATATCCAGCCGAAGCGTGATTACCCCATCCGTAAGCCGTATTCCAATTGGAAACATCAGTAGAAGTAATGCCAAATGCTACTGAAGCAGTAAATACAGGATGTGTTTCGCTAGGAGTAGTATATGAAATAACACCTGTTGTAGAGTTATATGATAAGCTTCCCGATACAGAAATTGCAGAACGAGAGCGCGCGTCAGTAAAGTATAGGCTTCCATTTTCTGGCACAGCCCCTGTATTTAATGTAGCCAAAGCTCCAGCTCCAGTAATGTATTGAAGTGGATTACCTGTAGCTGAAATATTAATTGTGCCGCTAGTTGTTACAGGAGAATTGCTAACCGCAAAAGCAGAAGGAACTGAAATCCCAATACTTGTTACCGTACCCGTATTTGCACCAGCGGCAATGCCGTCGAGTTTTGACTTATCAGCCGCGCTCATCGCACCAGATGAACTAGATGTAGCTGCAGCTAAAGAAAGTACCTGAGAAGCCAAAGAAAGCCCGTTTGACGTACCAATGGTTACGGCATTATGGAAGCGCGAATCATTCCCTTGCGCAAATGTGTTAATGGCTGTTCCAAATGTCGGAGTATATGTAACTAAATTATTAGAAACACCAATGGTTAACGCTGGATTACCAGAAGACAACGTAAGTATACTTCCAAGTGGTATTTGATCCGTATTTGTTCCGTCAGAAATGCTAAATGAATTTGATCCAGTCGAAGCAAGTTCAAATGGTAGCATTCTTGTTAACTGCGGAGTGTAAGCTGTTGAATAAGGCTCAAGAATTGACAACAACTCTCTTAATATAGGCTCAGATCCATCTTGAGTGGACGTTTCGTAGCGAGTAATTAAGTGTGAGTACAATGCAATTACTAAGTCATATTGCTCACTTAGTAAATTAAATTGCGTATCATTTTTATCTTTATATGCGTCAATTAAGGCTCTGTAAGAGTTTATTTTTGTGACTAACTCAACTTGAGTTGGGCATTTTTTTATTAAATATGTTTTTGTAAATAACTCAATATAAGAAATGGTTATCCTGTTGTCTCCAGAATAAGTGTACAATACATTTACATCGCAAGATGGATTATATGTGCCATCGTAATATTTTCCAGAGCTAATTACATTAATAGTATTTTCTGATACCGTAGATATTGGTGCATTCCCAGATGCCTCAGAAGTCGATGGAAACGCTGCAGATAATGTTCTATTTAGCGTACCGGTAAAACTACCTATTGGTGAATATGAATTAGAATCCCTAAATTTAACTTCAGGTATCAATACATCAGAATCGTTTACAATACCATTTTTAGGTTTTACCCAATTAAAATCAAATGTAATTGTTGAATTATATGCAGTATTTGAAGAATTTAACGCAACAAAATCTATTTTATATGTGCCAGTTAGCACATTATTCTCAGTATCTAATACTGCTGGAATATTAACGAACGCTCCAGGCGCTGATATATCAGGGCTTAAGAAATCTGTTTTTATGCGCGTAGATCCATCTGGAAACGTAACAGAAAAATTACCCTTTGCTAAAGTAAATCCGGTTGACGTATCAGTCAACTTTAAAACCCTAGTCTGGGTTTTTTCATTTACAATAAATTGAACGCTGAAATTTGCCGGCATTATAAGACTATATAAGTTTCGTCAAAGATAACTAATTTTATTATAAAAAAAGAAAGGAGCCACAAAATGTAGCCCCCTCTAACTTAACCGAAACCAAACAATCAATCCTGTTGCCGGATTTAGTCTAATCGACTTTTGATGGCATTAAGCTCATCTGGATTGTTTTCTTCTAAGTAATCGGCTAATTCTTTAAAATAGTTTTTGTTTGGAGCCTTCTTGTACTTCATAATCTCCTTGCCTGTTTCAGTCCATTCAAAAACCTGTGCATTTAAATTATTCTTAATAATACCCTTTTTAACAGCTTCTTTCAACTTTGTCTCGTTCTCTAATGTAGCCCGATCTAAAATTTCCAAAAACTCCTCTGGATTCATTTCTGCGAAATCTTCCAATAAGTTACGAATTTCTTCGATAGATTCAGCGTCAATTCCAACAGCCATTGCAACAGATTTTGCTTTAACATCATCTAACTCCAATGCAGAATTAACAGCCTTAACAATTGTCTTACGCATTTGACGCTCTTCCATTGCGTCTTTCTTAGAGTCTACACGGAAAAATACTGGATCATCTCCATCTTTATTTCTGTTTTTATTCGACTCGTTGTAGTTACAAATCTCTAAGTATTGGTAGATTTTTTGATGCACAGGATTACTTCCATTAAGGAAAATGTATCCCATATTTGCTGCAGTAAATACAATGCTTAAAAATATTGGATTACCTTCATTATCCTGGCGCTCAATAGCTGCAATAGTAACAAAATCTCCTTTTTCTTTGTCAAATACAATATCTGTTGGAGGAATTGAATATGCTGCAGGCATTAAATAGCGTCCGTAATTATCTGGATCGTGACGAACATTTAAGATTCTATATGTAGCGCGTTCGTCGTGCTTTAACTTTTTCACCATAGAAGGTGAATACTGATTGTATTCTGATGCTTTCATTATTTTTATTTGTTTGGTTTTATTTTAAAAAAGGAGGGGATATTTCACCCCTCCCTTAATTTACTCAAATTAGATAGAGTACTTAACGAAATGCTCGTTACCTACTGTCTCTAAACCTTCGATTGAAGTGTAAACGATATCCAAAGTATCAGTATCGTTTGTTGGAGTTGGCGCTAAACCACCCAACATCTTCTCACGGAAACGAGAGTTGATACCATCAGCCATCTCTAAGTAACGTACTTGCATACGATCTACTTGTCCACCACCTTGCTCAACCTTCAATTTACCTGCAGGTACTAAGTAAGCTTCTTTAGTGTAGTTTACGTTAGTTGCAGTAGAAGTGATTTGAGGATGAGACAATGCATTTAAACGCTTCTTGTGGAAAGTACGTCCGTAAGCATAAAGAGAGTTAACGCCTAAGCTCAAAGCTACATCTTTGCTACCGTTGAATGAAGCGTAGTTAACAGCACCATTAACGAATTGAGTAGCAGCTGTGATAGTAGTATCAAAAGCGTTATCAAAATCAGCACCAGCCCACAATAAGTACTCTGAAGGGCAACGGTTAGCATCCATCAAACGAGACAAAGCAGCTAAGTCGCTCAATGCAACTGTACCACCTGTAGCTACAGATGAAGTAATACCACCAGCGTTGATAATAGTGTCACGCAAACCACGAGTTGTGTTAATAGCGTTACCAGAAGCATCTGTCAAACCTGCAGACTCACGTCCGAACAAGATTGAATAAAGGATGTCCATACGGTGCTTCAAATACGCATCGTGTTGTTGCTTCAAGAAGTAGTAAGGCTTACCTTTGAATTCAACCTCAATCTTAGAACCGTAAGCGATATCTGTGATAGAAGTCTTAGTCTTGAAGATTTGCAATTTGTTAGAACGCTTGATCAAGTCAGACTTACGCATTTGGTTAGAACCAGTTCCTTCCGCGTATGCGTTAGACATAAATGATAACTTAGCGCCAGTTGCAACCGCAGGGATAGCATCAGCTGAGTTAACAGGCTTAACTGTGATAACAAAGTCAGTTGCGTTAGATACTGCAGAAACATAACCTACAACACCGTTAGCAAACAACATCAATTCACCAACTACAGGCTTAACAGAAGTTGCGCCAACGCAAGTGATATCTACAGAAGCACCAGCAGAACCAGCAGAAGTTCCTGGAGTTTTAGCTGTAGCTGTAGCATATAAGAAGTTGTTTTGTACTGTGAAGTATTCAGTTTGAGCAGAAGCCTTTGACTTACCTGTCCAATCTAATAAATCCAACATTGACGCCTCTTCATCATAGATGTCAAGAACGCTTTTTAAAATTTCACGTTGCTCTAACGTGTTTGTGAATGATACCGTCGACAAAAAAGTACGATCGATATTACCTGCTCCAATAGCCATTTTTTTAAATAATTAAACTGTGAAAAACTTATTTTCTTACAGTCATTCCTTTTAAGAAATCTACAGGGTTGTCATATGGACTTACAAAATCATTTGTCTCTATAACATCTTTAGATCTCATCGTTGGGCTGACATTTTTTAACTCAGCTTCCATCGATTTTCTCCCAATTGATTTACCGTGCTTTATTAATTCTGAAACAAATAGCGAAGGATTTTCTGCGAATGCAACTACCTTTGTCCATTTATCCCAATCAACTTGTCCATCTTTAGTCGAGAAAGTAGATAAAAACTTTGTCGAATCTAATGCGTAATCAACAACCTTAGTAGTATCGCCAAGCTGGAAGTTAATACCTTCTCCGTTTGCCTCTAATCTAATTAAGTTGTTTTTTACAACGCTTGAAACTCCCTGCTCTACAACTTTACGGCTTTCTCTAACTTGTGCCTCAAGTTCTTCCTGGGAAATCTCAGGTGCTGCGTTTGCTGGCTGAATAGACTGGATGAACTGCTGTTGCTGTTCCTTTAGTGCAGCTCTTACCTTGTTCGCATCTCGCTTTAATAAGGCTTGCCCAACTTCCAAATCTTCTTCATCAAACGCTTCAAGGTTGTACTTTTCTACCTCCTTCTCAAATAACTTTGCTTTTGCCCGATCGCTTAAATCTGAGTTTTCCGCATCGAATCTCATCTTTAAGACGTCAAGATCAGACATCTCATCGTAATCTGTGGCGGTGGCTTCTAAATAAGGCTGTAAAGTACCATACTTCTCGTAGTACTCGACGGCTTTCTTAATAAAGTCATCCTTGAACTGGTATTCCGTTAGTTCTTGTTCCGTTGGCGCAGGAAGCTCATCATCAAAGATGGTATCTTGCACTACAACTTCTTCTTCTGAATCAATTGATTCTTCAGATTGTACTTCCGGAATATTATCTTCTAAAACCTCATTGTTTTGAGGCTCAGTATCTTCAATAATAATATCACCTCCTTGATCCTCAACAGAATCATTTTCCTGATAAGTTTCTTCGGAAACCTCTCCTGATTCTTGTTCCTGGATTGGGGCTGCTTCTTCAATAGGCTCGCTTTTATTTAAAAGTTCATCTAAATTTATTTCGCTCTCGCTCATAATAATATTGTTTGGTTGTGCAAATCTATAAACTATTTTCGGGATTATTTATTATCCTCAATTGATTTTTTTATTTGTGCAATATATTCACGAGAAGACGCTTCAATCTGCTTCATATTAATCTTGCCTTCGATTTCCATTTGTCGAATCTGCGCTTCAAGTTGCAATTTAGTCGTAACTACTTGAGCCTCAAGCTCTTTCTCGCGTTGAATCACAGCAAGTTTTGCTTGTGTTTCAATTTGAATAGTTTGCTGTTTAGCTTGCTCTGCTACTTGTGCAGCTTGTTGCTGAATTTGCCCATTCATCTGCTGTTGCTCCATCGAACGCTTCTGAGCATCTTCCTGGTTCTTCTTGATTCTGTGTCCCAATAATGCTTCTGCATATTTAATATTTGGAACATTCTCAATCATCAAAGCATCCGCCAAAGTAATCTGATTTGACTGGATAGCAAAATCAATTCTTTGAGCAAGTTTCTCTTTCTCGAACTCATTAGGCTTCTCTGTAATAGATAACCCACATTCGTATACAGATACATCTGGATCAAGCTTAAAGAATTTAACACTATTACTTCCTAACGCGCGTGTATATCCTTCAATAGAACCGTTCTCGGCGGCATCCTGGATGCGTAGTGTCAATGAGTAGCAAAGCTTCTCTAATAAGTGGCGCTCTGCACGTTTAATAAAGTCTAATGAGTTATTAGTCGATTCAGATGCAAGTTTAGCCACACCTTTTAATGTACGAGGATCAGGAGTCGAACCGTCGGTAATTTCATTGAATCCTAATATGTCTCGCAACAATTGAATGTTATTAGTGATGATGCCAAAGTATTCTTGAGCTTCATTACCAATACCGTTATTCATTTCCTCAATAGGCTTATAATTACTTGATTGCCCATCGTCACTTAAACGGCGATACACTAAGTTACCTGTCTGATTGTATAAATCAAGAATCTCCATAGGCTTTAATGCCTGTCCACCACGTCCTAATGGCACATTCTCTAACGCACCCAACTCAATGGAAATACCTCTTGGACGCGCGCGTAACATTACGTTCTGCAACTTGTACCAAGCCATTTGGATTTGATCTGCAATCGCCTTCATTTGATCACCTAACGAGTAAGTGTTCATTTGATAAATATTTGGCGCAACAAGGTGATAAGATAAAGTCGTGTCAGTCATAGATGACTTGTTACGCTTCATATTTGTAGCAAGTTTGCAATCAAAGAATACTTCTGAGTCAATAACCCACTTCCCTTGATAAACTACCTTGTAGCTAGTCTTACTGTACTTCTTATCTGTTGTTTTTGTATTTTTTACTTTGGATGCGCGTCCTACAACAAGATTTCCTTTTGAGTTAACACGCTCCTCAAGAATCATTGAGTTAACGGAGAAGAATTCAAGATCCAATACTAAGATTCTAAATCCGTCATAATTCTTGTTTTGATTGCTATTCATATTGCGAACTAATCCTGGATTACCAAGTTTGTTCACATATTTTTCTGCAATCATTTCATACTCCATATCAGTAATGCTATCGCCGGCTAATTCTTTTAAATCAGCAATAGTCATCTCTAATACCTCGCCGGCATATTGTACATCTTTAAAGTATGGATCTGTCGAGTAAGACATCACCATATTAGCTGGATTTACGCGGCGCAACTTAATGTTACCATTGTTATCAAACATTTCGCGATAGCCGGTAATTCCCAAGTCGTGAAGATCCTCAATAGCTCTTTCGCGATGGTGATCAAAATCATTTAAGTTTAAGATCAATTGAAGCGCCTGCTCCATCTCGACAGCCATCTTATGCTTATAAGAATACTCCATAAACATATCAAGCTCTTTTAATGTCGTTGCGTCAATATCAGGATTTGGAATCATATCAGGATCAAGTCCTTGCTTCTCAAACTCCTCCTTTAACATTAACTTAGCTGCATTGTCTGCGTAAAAAGACTTCTTGTCGTCTTGAGCTAATGGATCAATTGCATCTACAGAAATATTATAATCCGACTTCATTAAAGTCGCCAATGCAATACGTCTAAACTTTGGAATAATAGGTAGGATGTCCCAGTTAATGTTGATCCAAGATTGATCTTCATTTGCAGTTTGACTAGGCTGGAACATTTTCTTATACCTGGTAATAGATTGCTTACCAAGCATATATAATTTGATCTCGTGATACTTGTCTCGCCCGTTATACAATTGATTCGGGTAGTAAGTAGAGAAGTCTCTCCAAGCCGCTTTAATATATTGTGATATCCAAGTCTTATCCTTCTTGGAATTTTCAATTAGGTGGCTAGGAAATCCTAGTGTCTGAGGTACGTTATTTTCCATAATTTAAAACGAAAATACATCTCGTATATCGTATAGTTTTTGTTTTTGTTCAATCTGTTGAGCAAACTTTGATTTGCTGGAAGCTATTAATGTATAACCACACGCCATCGTCGCGTCAAATTTAGTGGTTTTATTAATATCAAATGCCAGCCAATCCCTTAAAAGATTTTCAAATACTACCTTATGTAAATTATCGGTAACATAACTTTCAATCTCTTCGGCAATCTGCTGATGCGTTTTAACTGTCGCCGATATACCATACTTGGTAGAATTAGGCATTTTAGTTAAAAATCTCTCATAACCCCGGTACTCAAAGTACTTAATCAATCCAACTTTGTTATCCTCAGGTAATATTTTACACCCAAAGAAATGACAAATTTTGATCATATCCTCATAAAATATTTCTGCTTTTTCGGGACGATTTAAATACTCAACTAAAAACGTCTCACTAAGCTCATCCATAGCGTCATACTTCCTATAAACATAGGCGGCGCCATCGGATCTATTTGTCCCAGCAGTAATATTATGATCAAATGGATCGGCTCCAATAGCAAACTTCTTGTCGTTATCAGGCTCCTTCTTTGTACCGTACTCTTTGACTTGATTGTAAAAATCAGTATCAAACGGGTTTACCTTTTTGTGAACCAAAAACTTCCCATTAGAAGTCTCCTTAAAAACAACACGACTATCACGCACTCCACCCTCCCACATAAATTCTCCACGCAAATATAATTCTTTTTTATCAATCCACGTTATCGAATCTATTTGCTTATTAATCGCAAGTGCATCAAACAAACAAGTCTCCCCTTCACTAAAGAATGCCTCCTCAATCGTAAATGGGTTCTTGCGTATGTAAGAGGCTAATGCTCGCGTGTCATCTGCTAAAGCAGCGCGTTCAGCCATATAGAAATCTTTGGCGCGTTGTTCGTCAGGCTCGCCAAACTTATTATAAAACAATGTTCTGTACGCCGGCGTGAAGTATTGATAAAGTCCAGACTTCGTTCTGCCATTCGCATTCTTTTTACTTTGATCCGACGCCATCCATAACTCCTTGAAATGCTCCCCACCATTTTCCATCTCCTCAACAGTTGTCGTGTAAAGGGCTTTGCCAATAATATTCTCTTCCTGCTGTAAGCAGAACTGTACGACTTGATGACGCTCATATACATTAACATTAATTGTTTTACCTACCTCATCACCTACATACCGGTGAAGTTTTAATCCGTCATAAGAAAACTTATCCGATCCGCGGAAACCAATAGAACTCTCTAGCTCTATCTTATTTTCAAATATGTCATCTATAGCACCCCTCTTGTTCGTCTTAAAAAAACGCAATTCTGATTTGGGGGTGAGTCCCTTTTCCGTATCGTAAATTGGAACAAAAAAATCGGGTAGGTACTTAAATGGCATAATCACTCCTTTCGCAAATACGTTATCCTTTGCATCGGATTCTGTCTTAGATTGAATGCCTCCATTCTTATTCTTGCTTCTAGATGGTAAATCATATAAGAAACACCCAGCTCGCATAGTCTTTCCTTGACGACGCTTTGTAACCTCTACCATTCCTAAACAGTTCGGATCCTGGATTACATACTCTAAGAAGTAAAAGAAATGCATATCCGTTATACGAAACTCAGGATAACCTACGTCAAGTTTCCAATGCGTCAAGTAGAAGTAATGAAGCCCGGTAATGTAAGTCGCCCAGCCATTATTGTAAAACCAGAACCCATTAAGTCTTCTATCCCATTCCTGGTTTCGATACGCTTGAAGCTCCGGATTATAGAAGTCTGGATTAGTTCGCTGTGTAGCAATCTCCTTTTTACGCTTAGCTTCGTAATCAGCCGGCGGTGAAGGACGCTCCCAGTATTGGTAATCCTTCTTTACAGATCGCTTAATGATCTCACGTTCCTCCCATTCGTTTGTAACAATATTGTATACATACCCATTAGGTGGAATGCTAACATTAATCCCGTTGATCAATAAATCCTTACCGCGTTTATGTTTTCTATACATTATATGTTAGCTATGCTCTCTGGCGTGTAATTAATAATCTTATCCTTTTCCTGCTTATTGTCCCCAAACAACTTATCTTCGTAAGCCTCAATCCTTTTAATGATCGCATCACATTCATTCATCAGCTTAGTCTTAATCTCCAAAGCCTGCAACTTATCCTTATCGTTCTTAAAGTTAACTATAGGAGTTAACAATTCTTGCTGATATTGCCACAATACTTCCTCGTTAGCAGCCAATACTGCCCACACCTTGGACGATTGGAACCTCAGATAGGTATTGATATACCCAAGTATTTTTTCGTGGCTTAAATCGAATATTGATTCTACATCCTTTATCCCAGCCATCTCGGCGCACTCTTCTTTCCGAAGACTTACATCCGGTATCTTTAATCTCATAGGAGACTTAACATCATATAACAATGCAACGTACTTGATTAATGGAATGTCGGAGATTGTTACTGCGCCAAAGATCTGAACAATCAGCGGATCTTTATGTAGATCCTTGCCTTCAATAGGAATCAGTATCTCCTTAAACTCTGAACTCGAAAATGTTGCCATAGTATTTATCGTTTGGTTGTGACGCCGCCGGGAGCCGCCGGAGCCTTAGCCTTCTTTTTATTTTTATCAACTAGGGGGAACAAGTTCCTCCCTTTTCTATGCATTTATTTTTTTTAAAAAAAATGAAAAATAATTTGCACAATACTTTTTTATATTAACTCTTATATTATATTCTATTATTATGTGACAGGAATCTGACAGAGGGTATGTCAGATTTGTAGCAGGGAGTATGTCACAAACGTAGCAGGGGGTATGCTAGATTTGTAGCAGGGGGTATGTCAGATTTGTGACGGAGGGGGTACCTCCATCTTCCCCAAAATATCCCCTTGACGCACCGTATAGTACGATTTTCCCTCAATCTCATTTCTGAAATGTGAGTTAGGCGCCAATACAACTACATCATTTACTGAAACATCGAGTGTTTTTTGGCTACTCAATAATTCTCCTAAATGTTTAAGTTTAGCATAACGTGTTGAAGACTTTTTTGCGATCCCAGTCACTAATCCCGAAGCACTAACGATGGCATTTATTTTTTGCGAAGATACCTCCACTTCAGTAAATTCACCCTCCTCTTCAATAATTTCTTCGCATAGTGTCCACGCGCCAACAGGTATGATACGCCCATCGCGAACAACGCAAAAAGCCCAAAAGTAAGGGAGGCGATAAAAATTCCCATATATGCAATTAGCCTCATCGTTTGTAGTTAAATAGTGAAAATATACTTTATCTCCAACACGCACTATAGGATCGATCTCTACCCCTTCTTCAGAGTAACATTTGCCACGAGGGACTGCTACCACATTACCATATATCTTAGCGTGTTCTGTAGGCTTAAATAACGGATCTATATGAAGCGTCATATTACCGTATTTTACCGTGTCATTGTAAGCAGATTCTACCTCCACAACTAACATATTCGGAGGCGCCTGCGTAAGAGTGTAATTTAGCATAATTTATTATTGTCTGGTATATAAACTCAAAGGTATACACTAAAATTGAAAAATCATAGCGTGTGTGTCGCTGCGAGAGGTTATAGATTGGAGCCGGAGGGCGGCGCCAAAAATAAGGAAACGCGAAACCGAAACCGGGTACTATCTCTTTTTGCATTTCAAATTTCAAAATTCGGTTTTCCCGGAGCGCTTCACCTGGTAAAAAATCTATGGATCCATAAGATATTTTTTTAGCATTAATTTTCCCCAGGATATCCAGGCAAAAAGGAAAACTCCTTCCAGGATTTCACCCAGGAAAAAATAAACAAAGAGCGGAAACGCGCGCTAACTATTATCCCCCGTCAAATACATTCCCTTCAAACTTATATAATCTTTGTACCTGGTTAATTCCTGGAGCGTTAACCTGGACGAATGTAAATCACCAGGTAAGCATTCACCTGGAAGCATTCACCTGGTAAGCATTCACCTGGAAGCATTCACCTGGTAAGCATTCACCTGGAAGCATTCACCTGGTAGCATTCACCAGGTAAGCATTCACCTGGTAAGCATTCACCTGGAAGCATTCATCTGGTAAGCATTCACCTGGACGAATTGTTTACCTGGAGCGTTCACCTGGTAAGCATTCACCTGGACGAATTGTTTACCTGGAGCGTTCACCTGGGGCGCGTTTCCTGGTTCCTGGAGCGTTTCACCTGGAGCGTAAAAACCTGGTAAAAACTTACAATTTCATAGGACAAAACTAATATTTCATTGGACAGCGCTCCCGTTCGTCGACAAATTCGGGCAATTCGTCGATATTAATTAGCTTAATATTTTGCTTTATACTTATTTCGAATTGTAATCAAACGGCGGAAACGCTACTAAATTTTATTCTTATGAAAAAGACAAAAAACGAATTATTTCAGTACTTGAAATCAATCCAAAACGCAAAATTTGGCGAATTTTATTTGATTAATCACAAAGCAATCCAGGAAGCGGAAACGCTTCGCGAATTGAAGCAAAATTTAGCCTTTTATTACGATAAATACGAATGTTTATCGCGCCAGGAAGGGCGCCAGGTAAACGGATTCGAAGGGGCGAAATTCTTCCTGGGCGAAATGTATTTTACTTCTAATAAGGATTGCAAAAATCACCTAATCCGTCTAACCGCAATAGCTCAATTTATGGGCTATGAAATCGAAAAATTAACCTGGTAATTAATCTAAATAAATTATTCATAGCGTCCAGGGTTTTACCTGGGCGCATAAACTAAAATTCTTATGACAAATTTCACAAATTTAACGGACGCGCAAATTATTAAAATCGTCCAGGAACAAAAGCGTAAACGTGAAAACGGGCAAATAATTATAATCGTCCTGGGCGCTTTATTATCTTCCTTAGCTTTTTGGGGCGCCGTATTAAACGACGGATTTAGCTTGAATAGTTTTGATTTATTCTTTAGTTACGGCGCGCCGTTTATCCTGGGAATACTTACTATATTATTCGGAATTGTATGCCGTATTGAAAATAAATAAACCGAAAAAAATCAAAGGATCATTAAATTTTTAAAATCAAATATTATGAAATCAATTACTTTAAAAAACGGACAAATTTTAGAAATCGCGGACAAATTACTAAGCGCGGGAACGACGAATAGTAAGCTAATTAAAAACCGCCTGGAGTCTCATATTTTATACCTTCTTCCGTCGGTAATGAATAGCAAAGGGCTAAACCTTTGCCCAGGTTCTACGGAAGAATGCGTAAAGGTATGCATTGAAAGTACGGGGCGCGGAGTTATGGCTCCCGTAAAGGCTGGGCGCCGTCGTAGGACTGAATTATATGTTTTGGAGCGTAACTATTTCCTAAATATGTTAATGAATGAATTAAGAAAGCTAAACAATAAAGCGGAGCGCAAAGGTAAAAAGATAGCTATTCGTTTAAACGGAACTTCAGATTTAGACTTCATTGCAATCATTAAAAACCGCTTCGATATTGATATCCTGGACGCGTTTCAAAGCCTTGAATTTTACGATTATACAAAGTTAATAGGGAAGGTAAGAAAATACGCGGGAACGTCTTATAAATTGACTTATTCGCGTAGCGGTTTGAATGATGCTGAATGCTTAGAAGCGCTAAGCCTGGGCGCGTCGGTAAGCGTAGTATTTGACGACGCGAAGCCCTTCCCTCAAACGTATTTTGGCGCTCCCGTTTACGACGGAGATAGTTCGGACGATTTAATGTTAGATATTCCAAACGGAAGCATTTTAGGGCTAAAGGCTAAAGGCAAAGCGCGTAAAAACTTCAGCGAATTTATAGTACGTTAATTTAATTCATAACGCGTCCAGGTTTGAAAGCCTGGGCGCATAAACTAAAAAGGAAATGACAAAGGAAATAGAAAACTTGAAAAACCAATTAAAGGTATACCAGGAGCGCGAAGCCAGATTAAAGAAATTAATCGAAGAACTAGCAAGCGTTACAAGTTGGGAAAACTATAGCGGAAACGCAATAGACGAAGATGAAGGCGAAGAAGCCTGGAAGATAGGGCAAATTTATTACAATTTAGCGGACTTGGTAGAATGCGATTTAATGGACGCGCGCGAAACATTGGAAGAAGCGGAGTTTGACGCGGACGAAATCCTGGGAAGCCAGGAAGAAATTGTATCTACTTTGAAAGATTATATTTGTCCAATCTTAAACGAATTAAACTACTTAATAGAAGACTAATTTTAACGCGTCCAGGTTCAAAGCCTGGGCGCACAAACTAGGAAAATATATGTTACATAAGACGATAACAATTAAAGGATTTAACGGGAATTATGCTACTATTAAAAAGCAATTCCAGGACGAAAGGCATTTCAATAATTGGTATGCAAAAGTAAACAAAGGAGGCGCCAAAATTGTAGGAGTTACGGATACGGAATTTATGACGGACGAAGAACTACGCAAGTACCTGGAAGGACGCGGGCATTCTGAAGCTACTATTTTAGAATGGATTAAGGACAAAAACGATTTTATCCAGGGCAAATAATCCTGGAAAATTCCGCTCTCAACATTTAACTATCATAACGCGAAAAACTTAAAATTCAATTATTCATTTTTAAAAATTAAAATTATGAAATCATTCAATTTAGAAATTAAAAGAGACATCGAAGTAACGGAGGAAAACCTAAAAAGCATTCTTGCTTGCGCCCTGGAAGGCGGTTCTAACTATTGGTATTTTATCGGCGATATGGACGAAAGCCTATTCGATCGCGGAGTCCCTTTAGTGGATAATATCGTCAAAAGCCTATTCGAGATAGAAGGCTACAAAGTACCATTCTACGACGGAGCGGACGCGTACGAATTCGAAGATATGGAATACCTGGGCGATTTAACCCTGGAGTCTATTAAGGAAGGAATTCAATTAATGGCGAAGGATTACGCGCATTTGTTTAACGAATTTATGGAAGGAAACGAAGACGCGGATACGGGCGATGTATGGCTACAACTTTGCGTGATGAAAGATGTAGTATTTTGCTAATTCGTCGACACATTTGGGCATTTCGTCGACTTATTGTAAACGGAATGCTTTAATGTGCTACATTTGAATATCAATTAATCAAAACCAAATAAGATGAAAAATTTTAGAATTAACACCACCGCATTCGAAGACGAAGACTTGTTAATCAATACGGACTTGTCTGAAAAACAAATTATTGAAGTCATTAAACCTATTGTAGAAGCCGAAAGAAACGGCGACGAATTTTACGATAATAGCGATTTAATAAATGCATTGTCTATAGCATATCCTGGAAATTATTTAGAGTATTCAGAAGAATCTTACATTAAAATTTAATCAATTAATCAAAACCAAATATTATGAGCAATTCAAAATTAACTAACAATCAAAAAGAGAAAATCGAACAAATACTATTAGATAGTATCAGAGGTTTGATTAAAGAATTAAACATCCAGGTGGAGGTTTCAAATGAGCCTGAATTTGTTACGGAATCCGATATAGAATTTTCAGCGCCCGAAATAGGCAGTCAAACAAGCGGATATCATTTTAAATGTTATGACGGATATGCAATTGGCGATAATGGAATACTAGAAATTAAGCTATCGTATCCATTTCTTTATCAGATTAATGCTGATGAATCTAAAATTGACGAATGCCTGGTAAATCGTTATGGAAACGATCATTATAAGTACGGATACGAAGTTCATTTTGGCGACATAATGCTTCGTTATGGTAAACTTGATTCATTTAAAATCTTATAGATATGCCAAAGCAAGACGCAATCGTTGAGAAAATTAACGAAAACCTGGAGATGTTAAGAACTCTCCTGGACGATAGAAGATTTACTGCGGAAGAGTTTTCCCAGGAAGAAGAATTAATTAATGATATTGAAATCCTTTTAATGCAATTATAATGAACTACGAAGATTTAGCACATTTAATGTGGGTAAAACAAAACAATCAAGAAGATATTATTGATATGGAAAATTTAGAAACGAACAAAAAGCATATTCCTAAAGTTTTGGAACATCTCGAAAACAAATTAAGAGAAATTGATAATTACCTATGCGCCTGGTTTGAAAATTTGCCCTCCAGGATTCGCGAAGAAATTGTAGGCAATGATAATATGCCCGACTTTATGGACTATACTCTGGACGACGAAGGAACCGAAGCGTATAACAAAGATGTAGAAGAATATCTTGAAGGGCTTTATTCTATTTTTTCGAATTCAAGCCTGGACATAAAGCTAAACGACTTTAAGCGCTACGCTACTAAGTACGCGGATCATATGAGCAATAATTGGGACTTTATTGGAAATTTATATTAAATCAAATCAAATAATCAAAATGAAAAGACATTTTTTAATGGGTTCAGATGCAATCCAATCGTTTAGAAAAGGCGGAGCAAAGGAATTACTTGCTTGCAAAGATAACTATTCAATCATTCATTTAGGCATAGGCGATTCGCTTGAGTTTACCCTGGATATGGTGATTGGCTGGGACGAATACCTGGAGTTAAATCAAAAAGATTTGGAAGAGATTAAAGTTCAGAAAAATAAAAACGAATGGGATGAATTCTATAAGATTGTTGATCCCGACGATACAATGAGTGACGGCGAATTCATTGATTACTTATATGAGTATTATCAAGTTCCATCATTCCTGGAAATTAAGCAAGAACCATTAGAAGAAGAAGATTTATTTGAGCATTTCGAATTCCTTCCCGACGGGGTTCGCAAGTTAATTTTAGAGTATCATAACGAAAATGTGCATTCTTATGAGAAGTCAAATAAATTAATAGACGACTTAAAACCATTCGGATACACTTGCCAATACGGATTAGATGCTATACCATATAACCTTAAAAAAATATAATTATGAACGGCTTCGACGAAATTTTAGAATTACAACATAAGTTACTTGATGAAATCAAATCTTATGCGCAAGAAAAATTTGAGCAAAATTTAATTTACAAACTTGGCAGTCCAATACACATCGTAGGTAATATATCTGCGGTTGCATTTGAAGTAGAAGATTTATCAGACGATAACTACGACATCTATTTCTACTGCGAATCAAAGGACGGCGAATCGTTTAATTCAACATCGCCAGGACTTTACTTATATGATCTAAATGTGTATCAGTTATCCTGGGCGCTTCAAAGATTAAGAAAGGAAGATTACTATTTATTAACCCTTAACCAACAATAATTATGACGGGAGTATATTATTTCGAAAAGTACTTGAATGGCGCGGAGCAATTCTATTTCAAGGAAGAGGTTATCAATCAAATAACATCAGATTATTTGTGGCAATACCTGGATAAAAATTTTGAATCATTCGAAGAGTTTCTTAAATGCGCATTCGTTTGGGAAAAAAGTAAACAAGGATTCCATTATTGGGATTTAATAGAACGGCGCGCAGATTTCGAATTGGATGCGGTTAAACTAATCAAAGGATTTATCTCGGAAGAGTTCTACGATTATCCGCAGTATCGAATTGACGAACTTGAGGCTTCAATAGAAAGCTATGTAAGGAATAATGTTTCACCAATACCAAATAGAAAATGAATCAGAGAGAAAAAATTATCAATGCAATCCAGGATTGTAGAATAGGCAAGCCAGTTGATCTCCAAGAAATGGAGCGTTTAGCAAAGATGTATACCGACGATTTGATTGATGTATTAATTGTAGAGTTGCATAACCTTTATGAGGTAGCTAATCCGCGTGAAAATTTAGATAGTTCCTGGGGCATATGACAAAGTTTAACGTAGTTATTAATCCTTTCTCATATAAGGTTTTGATATGGGCAAGAATAGATAAGATTAACCAGGATGTGGTAATTGAATACAATAACCAGGATTACCTGGATTGGTGGGGAGGTTTTGAAATGGGCGATAAGACTTACTTGTTGCATCTGCATTATGAAACCGAACTTGAAGTGGCGATTTATGACGAAGTAACAGATTCAATCGGCGCTCCTTATCCTTTAACATTTAAAATTATACACAAAGATGAGTTCTAAGAATTCAAAAAAAGATATAGTGATAACGCTACTAAGCTATATTATATTATTCGTAGCATTTTATTTATCGTTTAAAATTTAAACCAAGCAATGAAAGAGACTCAAATTATTTCGGGATTATGCACGTTGTTGCTACTTATATTGATCCCTATTGAAAAAGATTACGGGCTTAAATCGGATATGTTAGGCTTTATTATGGTAACGCTATTTACTTTCTTATTCGCATCTCATTTTGTCGGACTCGCTAACCAGGAAAAGAAAAATGGAAAGAAATAAAGTATATATAGCAGAGGCTATTGCCCTGGCGATATTAGTAGCTGGCGGATTAATTATATGGGTTAATTATACCTTGCATCATAAGAAATTGCGCAATGAACCCGTTAACGCGTACCAATCCTTTAAGAGTGTTAACCTATCGGGGATACCCGAATCGGAAATATTTTCAGAAGAGATAGACTGCGTCTATTACGATAGATTGGGCAACAAGAATGTATCATTTAAACAAAACTTTTCAAATCAATAATTTAATATTTAAAAAAAACAATTATGCGTAACATAGAATATACATACCAAAAATCAAGCGGAGCGTTAGGCTTCATTTTCAAAATTGAAGGATTAAAATTCCGTTCACAAAATTTAGTTGCTGGCGCAGTATACGAAATCGAATACAAGTTAGGTGCAAGAACGCAGTCCATTAGATCCGTTTACTTTTCTGCAACCGATAACTTTAGAACGATTATTGTTCAGAATCCAGAGTCCCTGGGAGCAACAATCGGAATCCCTTCGATGAATATCTTATCAATGGATCGCGTTGGATAATAAACAAATTGTGTTATCTTTGCATAACAAGTTTTGAATTGTATTGAGGGATGCGATTCTAAACAATAGGCTAAAACCCTATCGCCCAGGTTTCTCCCCTCAAGAGCCTGGGCATTTTTTTCACAATGGATTTGCATCAACAAGCTTTACGGGCGGTACTTAACGTACGGAAAGTCCATTTCGAAATAGACTTGCGCCAATATCAGAAGGTAATGAAGTATGCCGAACCCGATATGCCAGTATTCGAAAAGTTAATTAGTGAAATAGAATATTTAGTAGAAAATATAAGAAGCATAGAAGAAGAGTTAAAGAAATTATGAGTTGGTACGCAATTATTCCTTCTGAAATTTTATCCCGAAAGGATATATCCGCTAATGAGAAATTGTTGGTAGGACTTATCGCATCATTATCCCATAAGGAAGGACATTGCTTTGCAAGTAACCAATATATGGCGGATTGTTTAGGTGTTTCATCAAGTGCAATTAGATCATACTTGAGAACCCTGGAGGAGTTAAAGATTGTATCAAGAATCATTAAAAAGAAGGAGTCTGGAGAGGTAGAAACAAGGGAAATTCGCGTAGAAAATCTTAAAGATTTAGCCGTACCCCCTCTGTCAGATTTAACACCCCCCTCTGCTACGTTTGTGACGGAGGGTATGACAGATTTAACACCCCCCTCTGCTACAAATCTGTCACATAATATAAGAGATAATAATAAAGAGAAAATTAAAGAAGATAGATTTGATCAATTTTGGAATTTATACGGCAAGAAGGTAGGTAAGGAGAAAGCTAAAAGCAAATGGCTTAAACTTAAAGAAACCGAAAAAGACGCAGTCTTATTAGCTATACCTAACTACCTGGTTGCGCGTCCCGATCCAACCTATCGAAAGGATCCCGAAAGATATTTATCACATAGGGTATGGGAAGATGAACTACCAATTTTTGGTAACCAAGCAACCCAGGAAACAAAAGTAGATACCTCACAATTTGAAATGATAATACCAGAACAATGGCAGTAAAAAGAATAATTAACCCAACAATCGATTTGCTATTAGAGGAAGACTTTATGTCCTATCTATTAGAGAATCCACATCAAATTGTAGACGCGAATAAAATAATTACTCACACCGCCTTTACGGATCCTTTGATTGAGGCATCATTTAAGGCTTGTGTTGAATTATATTCCGACGGCAAGGTATTCAATCGCTACGATGTATTTCGTGTGCTTAAATCAAAAGAAAAGGAATTAGGTATTGACTCATCAAAGGTGTTAGCCCTACTACCTAAGCGTTCAATTGATATATCTCAGATTAGTTCAGAGTTAAAGGAGATAGAGAATAAGCGATTAGCTTCCGAACTATCCAATACTATTCAACAATCCCTGGAAGACGGAGCCGATTCGTCAATGATAACAACCATTATCGAAAAGGGATTAGAATCTATGACGGAGAATGTTTCATCTTCCGAAATATATTCGATTGATTCTATTTACGATTCGGTATTGGATAAGATGCAATCTACCGCTGGGATTACTAAGTTTTCGGGAATTGATACCGGGAGTCGTAAACTTAACTATGCCCTGGGCGGATGGCAAGAGGGAATGACAATCATAGCCGCTCGTCCCGGTATGGGTAAAACTATCGTCGGGCTTGAACACGCAAAATATGCTGGGATGTCTGGCAAGAGCGTACTATTCTTATCCCTGGAGATGCCGAAGGAATCGCTGATGTATCGCTACATATCAAGCGAGGCTCACGAATACAAGTACTCAGACTTAAAGGCTAATCGTATCACCCAGGAGGATGTTTCCAAAATTAGAAACTCTAATGCCAGGATGCTCAAACAATTGCCTATCTTCTTTTACGATTCAGATAACCGCGATGTCAATTACTTGTCGTCCATTTTGAAGGCAGAGGTGCGCAAGAATAAGATTGATATGGTAGTTATTGATTACCTACAATTGATCCGCGATAACCAAATGAAAGATCAATCTGATTTCGCCCAGGTATCATCCGTTAGTAATAAAGTTCAGAAGTTATCCAGGAGTCTAAAGATTCCAATCATTGGATTAAGCCAGCTATCGCGATCCGTTGAAGGAAGAACTAATCGCACTCCTATGCTTTCTGACTTGCGTTCGTCTGGAAACATCGAGCAAGATGCTATTGTCGTTATCGGATTGTATCGTGACGATTACTACAAATACAATGACGCGAAGACTAATGGGCAAGCGGTTGCGCCAATGGACAACACGTTAAGATACATTATCCTAAAGAATCGGGACGGCGAGGTAGGTGATATCGTTCGCTATGTGGATGTAAGAACAAACCGCGTCGCAGACACCGAGGAAGAGTTATTTAGATTTGAGAATCCAGAGGTGGTGTTTCAAAATTCCGCTCTCAACAATATGTCAAACGATTTTGACGATTCACCATTATCCCCATTCTGATATGAATATCTACAAAGAATTAGCCAAATTTAACAAGGTGAAGTACTACGATGCAGAGCATAAGTATTTCATTGGTGAGCAAGAACTGATATCTGGAACCGCATTTGTCGGGTTATTCAAGGAGAAGTTCGACTCAAAAGCAATGGCGGAGAAAACTGCCAAGAAGCGTAAAGTTTCCGTCGAGGAGGTATTAGCTGACTGGGAGTTTAAAGGTAACTTTTCCAGGACGAAAGGAACCCTTCTCCATAACTTTGCAGAGCATTATTGGAAGAACAAAGTGTATCCAATTGACTATACCGAATATGTAGAAACATTCGGCGAAGGAGTAATGGAGGAGAGATTGGAAGAATGTAAGCGTATGTTCCTGGACTTTTACCAGGACGCAAGCCAGACACTATCACTTGTATCAGCTGAACTTGTTGTCGCGGACGAAGAGATAGGTATCGCTGGTATGGTGGATAAGTTATTCTGGAATCAAAAGCACGGAGAGTTGCAGATTTGGGATTACAAAACTAACAAAGAGATTAATGAGCAAAGTAAATATCGTAAAAAGATGCTGGCTCCGATCAATTTTATGCACGAATGCGAACTCGATACTTACTCTATTCAGCTGAACCTATACAAGTATATCATTCAAAAGAATACCAATCTTAAAATAGGCAAGTGCTACCTGGTTCACATCCACGAAGAGCAAGAGAAGTACAATGTAATCGAGTGCAAAGAGTACCAGGACATAATTGAATTATTAGTTAAACATTACCTTAAAACCAAACAAAAATGATTGATCCAATTGAAGATTTAGTCGGTGAGGCAGAGATCGCGGTGCGAGATGCCTACCAGCGCGGAATGAATACTGCAATGAATTCAATGAATAAGATTCCGCAGACAAGGAAGATTCTAATTGATTTCTTAAAGTTTCAACAAGATTTCAAGGTAAGCCACTACGAAGGCGAACCAGTCTTTACGATTGAAAATAGAGTACTTTATAAGGAAGAATTAATTAAACTATTTTTACTTAAATACGACTATGAACAAGACTAAACAATCTTTCATCGCCAGGGTAAAAACATTCTTAAAGAAGTCAGAATTACCCTACACAAGGATTCCAGACACAGAGAATCTATTGGTTATGCGTTCAGTTGGTACCCACCACTACCTACTGATTCAGTTCTACGATATGCCAGAGAGTTGGTTTAATGATAGAAAATACTTTGACATAAAGATCGCTTACGGAAATAATTATGCCCAGGTAACGGGCGCTATTGAAAGATACTTAAAAGGACAATAATGAGAAAACTAATCTTATGTACAATATTATGTACATCCTGCGAGGTAGCAGAACCACCAAAGCCAGTAAGTGTAGAGAAACTTACAAAGTCTTATTCAATTAACCATCAACCACATACAGGGGTATTTAATCCGCAGTATTTACCAAACTTAAAATATAATGGAAAATAAACTAACGGCAGTAGATTTTTTAAAGGATAAATTTATAATGATTCAATGGCTTCTTGTTCGAGATGAAATAAGCAGAAAGCAAGCTGATGAATTTCTAAATGAATGGTATGACAAGGCTAAGGAAATAGAGAAAGAGCAGATAGAAAAAGCATTTCAGCATTCTATAGTAGCTATGGTAGTTGGAAAAGTTTTAAGTCCTGAAGAATATTACAACGAAACTTATGGCAAATAGAAAACCCTTAATAACACGCAACCACTTGAATTGCCCCGTGTGCAACAAAGACTATTCGGATACAAATCTGATTGAGGAATTTGACGAACGAGGCATTATGTTTCAAATGGCATTTATCTGCGATTGCAAAAGCAAGTTATCTTTAAGACTACTAACCAACAATTGGTTCAAGATATACGACGCTACTGAAATCGAAAGAAGAAAAAATCAAAGAGCAAGAGAAATTAGAAAATTTAATAGAAACCCCTTAGCAACAGAGTTATGAAAGCACAATTTTACGTCACAAGACGATTCATCGAAGTATTACCTAGCGTGAGAGTACGCGTGGGCTTCACAACATTACCTACGTCAATTACTTTGTCGTGGATTATCTTTTCAATCAGAATAACATTTTAATTATGAAAAAGAAAATCTCACTAAAGTATTACCGCGATCCGCAATCCACAGAGATTGTAGAAATTGATTACAATGAATTGAACCAGGACTATTACACTAACAAAGGTAAGCGTCGTTGGTTATTGGGTTCCGCCGAAGATCGGATTGAAGCCTACCTATTGCGCAAGAACTGGACTAAGATAAATGTTACTCAGTTTAATAAGTTATTGGACAAGTTTAAATCAGAAGCCGATGAGAAAGCTAAATTTTAAAAATAAACATATGTTTGCCTTTCAATTAACCTGGGCAGGATATGTCTTTAGGATCGAGAAGTATTACGACGATGACTTTAGGGCATTCTTTATGAGGCAAAACTTAAAGCACATTAACATATTTGGATTCTACATATACTTATATAACCTGGAGAAATGGAGGAAAAAAACGCACAATATTATAAGAAAGCAATCGAATGGGGTGAGCAATATATTTCGCAAAACAAAGACTCCAAGGCAATAAACTATAAAAAAGGGGAGATAATTAACAATGATATCTTCTTTGTAGATGTCCAAATTGAAAGGATTAAATACTGCAATGGCAAAGAAAAGTCAGCAGCATACAATAGATTGAGGGTTTTTAAACAATTTATTGAAAAGTTAGTAAACAATTAGTTGAATAAACCGATAGTTATACATATCTTTGATGTATAGTTATCATAAACCAAACGATAATGAATAAATTAGAGCAAATCCTGGAGAATTTTCCAGACGAGGAGTTTATAATCCTGGACGGATTAGACGACGCAGTAATTGGAATCGATACAAATAATGATCCAATGCGATTGGTATATTCTGCGAATGAAATTGTAGAATGTTTTATGAGGGAGGGGATGACTGACGAGGAGGCGATCGATCATTACGAATACAATACGGCTCGATCTTTACCTTATGTGACGAACGCTCCAATAATTATCCATACTGATTTCTTTTAATGGGAAGAGTATTGCACGACGACGATTTTAGTTGTCCCTGGTGTGGGCATTTAATGGATGCAGAATTCGCGGAGGCTAACATCGGAAAGAGTTTATGGTGCGAAGGATGTAATTACCCGGTAGTTGTCGTACTAACAAAGTCTACCTTCCTTACATTGAATAGAAGGATGAGGGCAATGAGGTTGATCAACCGAAAGGAGACATTCAAGAAAGAACTTCCAGTAATGATGAACATCGCTAAGAAATACATCAAGGAAGAACACGGCAAGGTTACCCAGGAGTTAACGGATGAATTCTTTAAGAATGCCAGGAAGGTTTGGGTGATGCGCGCCAGGAGGAAGGTAGTATTTGAACTGCACGTCCTGGGTTATATGAAACAACAAATCGTATCGTTCTTCAAAGAGAATGGCGGTGGCTTAAAAAGAAATACTTTATATCTCTATTTACATTTAGAATCAATTGAATAAAATGCTAACAGAAAAAGAACAACGTCACAATATGATTACATACTTTTCGTTATGTTGTCATTTGCGTGATTTTATCGAAGCTAACGTCGAGAAGAGTCGGTACAATTACAACAAGGTAAAGATGCTAACCAACCAGGTGGCAAAGGAACTTGAGAAGTCGATCGATATTATATTCGAAGTGCAAGGTGTATCAGTAGAAGACAAACACGCAATGATCGACGAGTTTATGAGAGGTACCGTTCAAATGGAGAAATTCTTCCGCATCGGATTGCAAATGCAAGACTTGACATTGGAGCAAGCATCAGAGTTATCAGAGAAAGTAGAAAAAATTTATAAAGAATATGGAATCAGTTAAAGAAACAACAACATTCACAGACTCAATAGTATTCGATGTAATCAAAGAGATTGCAGAAAGAGCGGAGGCTGGATTAAACAAGTATGGGACGACAATGGATCGTACAGACTTAATCGCATCCGACTGGGTGCAACACGCGTACGAAGAGGCGCTTGATATGGCTATCTATCTTAAAAGATTAAGGAAAGATATGCTGGCTATGGAGGAGAAATTCGCAGTATACAAAGAAGAGTATGAAAGGATTTCTATGATGAAAGAAAAGCATACGTTGGTTTGGACTACTAAAAAACCAGACAATAATGTTACTATAACAAATGGCACGGGAGTTGTATATACAATGTCACCGAAACCAAACGAAACTTATACAGACGAAGAACCGATTATAAGAAAGAAATATAATTGGCATAGATAACGGGTTAATTGATTTCATAAATGTAGTTTATAAAAGTACCTGGTTCTGCTGGGTACTTTTTTCAAAAACTTTTTACTAAATGTTTTGCATTACAAAAGTAATTGCTTAACTTTCGGAACGAAATCAATAATCAATGAGAAGAAAACGCTACAGCGATGTGATCTGCCAGGCAGAAGCTATCGTACAAAACCCAGCCAACCGCACACAGAGAGGCACTTTAAGAACTCGTGCGCAAAGAAGAGTAGATAAGTTAGTAGTTAAGATTACCTACTTATCACAATTTGAAGAACAAGAAAGTATCAATTTTTAAACCAAACAATTTAAAGCTATGGCAAGAGCCGACGAGTACAAAGTAAAAACAGAATCTCCAGTTGTAAAGTATTTATCTTGGAGTTCAAACGATAAGTGTTTCACTTATTGGGACAAGGCATCATCTTCTAATAAGAAGGTGGCATTACCTTTCAATATGATTCACCTGGCAGATATGTCAACCATCAAGGGATGGCACGATGCATCTTCATCTGGTATCTATTCGAATGAGATTAAGAATACTAAGACTGAAGAGTTAAATGTTCGCGCATTCAAAGGTGGTGAATTGATTAAAGGATTGTATCGTGACATTAAAGATCGTGTCAATGCTTTGGGTGGTGATTATCACGCAAGTATTTACGGGTTTGTTAATGGAGAAATAATCAACATCTCGTTAAAGGGTGCTGCATTGAAAGCTTGGAGCGACTTCGCTACTTGGGAAAATCGTTCATCATTCCTTGGTAGCTACATCGCATTTACTGGCGCATTAGACGCTAAGAAAGGATCTGTAAAGTATTCTGTTCCAGTATGCGAGAAGGGTGGAGCTATTTCAGCTAAGGATAACGAAGCTTCTGAGTTGGCTCATAGTAAGTTGACGGATTATTTTGCTTCAAGAACATCTACTCCAGTTACTGCAGTTGAAGAAGTTCAAGCAGAAGAAGTGTTTGCTCCAAAGTTTGCTGATGCGCCAGCGCCAGTTGAAAAAGATGAGTTACCTTTCTAAGATGTCAGAGGCACTAACAAGCTTGAAAGGATACGAGGTTATCAAGCAAGCTAATCCAATCATATCGTCTACCAAAGCTGAAATCTCGGCAATGGTAGATGCATATATTGAGAACCTTTCATTCAACGGAGGGAACCCTATCGAGGATTACGCAATCACAGAGAAGTTATTATTCTTTATTAGCGAATTGCAGAAAGGATTAAAGCCTTATGCGATTGTTGACTTAGCATCCCACGATAACAATACATCGTCTAATAATGGTGTTGAAGTTAAGGTGGTGGCAACTCCGGCTAAATACGATTACTCAGCTAACCAAGCCTGGGTATCACAGAAAGCTAAGGTTGATGCAGAGTCAGCTAAGCTGAAGGAGAAGGAAGCATTCATTAAGTCTTTGAAGGAATCGATAACAACCGTCGATCCAGAGACAGGCGAAATGGTTACTTACTATCCGCCAGCTAAATCATCAGGAGAAACTTTAAGGACATCTATTGCTTAGCGCAGTAGGTGTCCCTCAACTTAACCGAAACAAAATGAACAATCAATCTTTTAACACTACCTGGATGCACATCTATAATGAATTAGATAAGATCCACAAACAAAAAATCGAATTTGCAAAACTAAAATTTGCCCAAGAAAAAGAAAATGAGAAACATTATAAAAGAAATTAGGACTGAATTGGGTATGACTCAAAAGCAGTTTTCAGAAAACGCAGGCTTCGCTACGATTCAACAAATCAGCGGACTTGAAAACAAACAACGCGGAATCGGTTTTAACTTACTTGGGAAGATCGTTCGCAATTTAGCTTCGAATGGATTTGATGCTTCATTAGATGTTGTTCTTACAATTAATAAGAAGAAGATTAGAATCCATTAATGAAGAATCCAAATAACTTAAAGCCTATTGAAAGAATGGACGAGATAGCAGATGTTTCACAATATGGGGCGTCTGCTATTATCGTTTATTTCTTAGCTGAATTATCGGAAAAAACACATCATAAATCTTTTGACGATAAGTGTTATTGGCTTGAGGTTATGGATGAATTCCAAAAAAGACTTAATTATGATTGATGAGGAAATAAGTAGGATTGAAATACAATGGGAAGGAGTTGACTTGTCATTAAATAAGTGGTATGCCAATAGGCATTTCTCGTATAGGATTAAAGAGAAAGAGTTCTGGAGTAATTTATTCTTAAAGCTACTCCCTAAGCGATTAAAAAAGATCGACAAGTATATGATAACATTATACTTCAATAGTCGCTTAGACGCCAGCAATACTATTCCTATGGTGAAGATATGCGAGGATACTATGAAGAAGAATCATTACATCATAGACGACTCAAAAAAATACTGCAAAGGTATCTCAATCTTCCCGGATGAGTCTATGGGTAAGAAGAATTACAAATTGATTATTCATATAATTTCATATGCAACTAAAGAAAGTAAAGCTTATCGCTCCAAGTAGCTACCAGGAGAAGCTATGTGATTTATTCTCGAAAGAGGTATTCCATAATAGCGAATCTGGTAAAACATATATGGATCGAACAAAAAATTCTGGATCAGAAAATAAGATTATTGCAGATATTTATTTAGGTAAGATGGCGGAATATGCCGTCTGGAATTACTTAGTCTCTCAAGACAAATTCCCTACAGAACCTGAGCTTGCGATTTATAGCAATAAGAGGAAGAGTTATGATGCGGACTTGAAGATTGGGAATACAAAGATTCACGTCAAGTCTTGCGTTTATAATGAAAAGTTCAGCAATAGCTGGGTGTTTCGCCCAAACGATCCAATCGTGACAAATCCTGACGAAAATGATTTTGTGATATTATGCGCGCTAAAAGATAATACCTTTGAAGGTATATTGGTTAGCGCAAAGAAACTTGTTGGTATGCATAAGCCTCCACGAAATCCTAATTACAATATGTCTGTGATTTACGAGGAAGATTTATTAGGGGGAGAGTAATTATTTCATCCCTCCCCTTGTCTTGCGATCGCCAGGCATATCTGTCTTAGATCCGCGGTTAACGGATGCTTTCTTCATAACGATACCCTTCTTTGTGTGGGAAGCATCCTTACCATCTCCATTGCCGTAAGTTCCTTTCTCGCGGTTTATCTTAACCAATTCTGAACGCTTTGCGCGTTGCTCTGGCTTAGCATTATACTTCTTCTGGTACTCATACTTCTTTGCCTTCGATTCAGGATTCTCCTTGTAGTATTCGGCTGACGATTTCTTTTTCATTCCACACTCAACTTTTATGGTTCGCAATTAATTTACACAATTTAATAAAATATTCCTGGGGGAAAGTCCACTTGGCAAAGTTAACATCTTTATGGAGTAACTGGATGTTGCGCTTAACATATCCTTTGTCGTTGTTGATTCGATCGATCGATACAGTTCCATTATCGCTATCCTTGTCAAAATCTAACGGCAATCCAGATAATGCGCACTTCCTATCTTGTTTAAGGTAGATATTCCAGATATACTTAATATCAATCTCGAATGCTCTACCCCTGGCATCTGCCTTGCGCCTCTTTTCCTCAAACCAGGCTTTAGGTATATCTCTATACTTTCTCTTTTCAACAAGAGACTTACCAGAGCATTTCCGGCAAGTAACATTATTCTTAATAGCTCGATTAAGTTCAGCTATGTTAGTGTACCTTTGCTCCGTGCCACAAACCTGGCAAAACTTAAAGTACTTCTTTTGATTCATTAGGGAAGTAAACTCGTGTTCATTAGGTAGTTTTGATCGGCATTCATCTTAGCGAATTCATTCTTGTATCGCTTGTAAAGATTTAAATCCTTTATGCTACCGCTTTCGTCGTATACCATATCAATTAATTTTGCTCTGGTAGACTTCTCGCCAGTATGAACGCTAAACTTTTGTCGTCCATAATCTGGTTTTTGTTGAGGTGTAAATCCTGGTGTAGGTTCCTTTGGTGGAGCCGGCGGAGGAGTTTCTTTTTTAGGCATAGTAGCCAATGAAGATGCATCATTAACTTGCTCCTGAGCTATTTTTTCTGTCTTTTGAGCAACTATTTCTGGCATAGAAGTTAATTCGCTTGCCTTTGATAATGGGATTGCCTTTATAGCCTTTGATGCCATATAGAATGGATCAGCATACTTAGGTGAATCAGACTCTTGCAATACCGGTAATGTAGTAGGTTCTTTGTACCAGACGTTTTCCACAGCATAAGGAGTATTATTTTCATCTACAAGTACATTGCCTTTTTTATCTTTTAGAGTGTAATAATTAACTTGCTTTCCTGTGTCTAAATTTTTAATAAAATTAGACATATTAAAGTCCATCTTCTTAACTGGGGCTATACCCTTATAAGAACTATATTCAGAAGATTTATCTTTTAATTGATTAGCTTTTTCTTGTCGAGTTAAATTGTGAGGCTTATCGTAAATCATTTCACCCCCTACTTTGTCTGCTACTTTCTTTATGTCTCCATAAGCCTTCTCTGGAGACACCTTTGTCGACAAGTTCTTGAATGCCCACAAGCTATCATTATAAGCTTGCATTCTTTTTTTGAACACCTCAGGATCAGTTGTAATAAATTTAGAAGTCGGATTCTTTGATTTATCCGCAACAGATTCTATAATGCTTGCCATAATTAAGATCCTTTAACCCATTTCTTGGATGATGAAGCCGTCTTAGATGGACTCCATTTAACTTTGTTTGCCCAATATGCTGCTGACATCTTACCCTTTGCAATGTTCTTTGCGTGGCGCGATTTGAATGCCTCTCTCTGCCCTACGGTTTGATTCGTTTTAACGCCAGCTTGCCCAAAGCGGATAAGTTTAACCTTGTCTCCTTCTTTGGCTAATACAACGTGTGACTTACCATTATGAACCTCTCTCTTTGGTTTATTAACCCCAGATAGTCCATATCTTTGAAGCTTCGAATTAATAGAGTCGCTGATTGACATATTATTTTTTCTTTGCAGTTTTTGCTGCTTGCTTAAATTGCTTTGCGGTAGGAGCGCCTTTCGCCCCTACCTTTCTCATTTCTTCACCAGAACCAGCTTCAATTCGTTTCCGCTTAGCGTGAATATTAGCGTATAGCCCATTTTTCATATTAGTCGTTCTTTAACTTATAAGAAAATCCGCCAGAGGTAGATCCTGGGTTGGATTGGTTTTTATTGGAAACTCCAATTGAATTAGTCGCTTCAATAATTCTACGAGTTTCTTCTTTCATACCTCTATTCATTGCATCAAAGTGAGATTTCATTTCTTGGGATCGCACATTATCTACACTGTCTGTTACATCTCTCATATTATCAAAAGATTTTGCTGGAACAGACTTGAATGTCGTTTTTTGTTTTTTAGGATCTGGCATAACTTTAGTTGTTTATTAATCGTTCTTTAACTTATAAGTAAATCCTGAAGAAGGCTTGCTTGGATTTGATTGATCTTTGTTGCTCAATAGAGTTTTGATCTCTCCAATAGTTTTACTTTCGATGTTTTTCATCATCTCTTGATCCAACTTACGAAGTTGTTCCTTGCCTACAGCAGTTGATACTGAATCTGATTTTGCTACCGGTTTTAATTCTTGCTTTGCCATTTTGTTATTTGTTATTTAAAAGTTAAACGATATAAAGTTTGCTCTACCAATCCATTGATCTCATCAAGAATATTTGACAAAGCGGAGTTACCTAGCACACACATTCTTGCGCCGGATGAAATGTACTCTTTGAATGATTTAAGGAATGCTACTGGAGCATCCATTGTGTATGGTTTAACTTCCATATCACATCCAACCATAATGCGTCCATAGCAACCTTGATATGCCTCAATGAATTTATCCATCAAGTCATTGAATCCATCATAGAATTCGCCCAAAGCCTCGTGTTCTGCAAAAGAACTTGTCTGCCAATGGAATACTTTTGCTTGCGCAGAAGCCTCTAACATTTCGCATAACAATTCCTCCTGAGGGGACTCGTTTTCTTTCTCACTTTCTGGTTGAGAATAATCACTCATAAGAGCGCCAAATGCTTGTGAAGCTTTTTTAGCTTTCTGCATTTCAATTAGATTTACCATAATAATCTTATTTTTTCAAAGTTACTAATTATTTCTTTTTATTTGCCTTCATATGCTTAAACATTTCTACTTGCTTCTCGCGTTTGATGGCTCCTGCTTTGGTGGGAGAAACTCCTAGGTTCCTCCCTGTTGTCTTGGATACTACCATATATCCCTTTGGCGTTTTCTTTATCATTGCATTAATATTTAGTTGGATCAAATCCTGGAGGCAATCCTGTCTCAGGATCAACGCCTTCAACTGTCGGTGCCTGTTCAGCTTTTTTAGCTTCTTCTTTTGCTACAAGTTTTTTGTAAGCATCCATTACACTTCCTCTAAATCCGATTGTAAATAAATCTTTACCAAGAACTTTATCCTTCATTGGATCCTTACCTTTCAAAGTGAATAATGTATAGATAGCCTTAGCCTTAGTATCGGAATCCTTTGCAACATTCTGAATCATAAGGTATACAGGAATATTTTCCTTGTACTCAACCTTAGCGCTACCAATCATTTTCTCAATGTAATTCTTGGCATACTCTTTATCCCTTTTACTTTCTAAAGATTTATAGTAATGCATCACCTCTTCCTTCGCATCAGTATATTCTACTCCAGCATCTTTATATTTTTTAAAGATAGTTTTGATTGTATTAGAAATATCCTGGTTCTTGCTATTCTCGATGCGTTGCAATCTATGGATATATTCAGCATCTTCTTTTAAGTCCCTTATCTTTTCATTCTTCGTCTTATCGGTAGTGCCAATTAAACGATTCTTGAATGTTCCAAATGAAGCACTTAATGCATCAGAGAAATCTCCGTTAGCTAAATATTTAGATCGAATCTTTGGATCAACCCCGCCTACCATAGCATTTGTCATCTGATCTAATATGGTATAGAATCCAGCTAATAAGAATTGGTTTTCCGGGCTTGTCAAGAACGAATCTTCAGAAGCTTTCTGGAATCTCTCTGGAGAAATCTCAATAGCGCCATCTGTAATCTCAGACGCTTTTCTAAATAGAACCTTGTAGAAAGATAAGATTTCTGGATTCTCTTCGCCTTCTTGGCTAGGAATAATATCCTTTAATGCATCCTGGCTTAATGCTCTTTGATTCCACAATGAATAGTTGTTAGAATACTCATAGAAGAACTTAGCAGTAGAAGGCATCTGACTTGCTGCCGGAGGTACGAACGATTTTAAGTTATCAGCCATTTCCTTATTAGCAGTCTTATCTACCGGCGGAACCTTAATCCCCATAGCAGGGGCATATGCTTTGTAGAAAATATTTTCTGCAATGCTTTGGAACACATTGAAGAAAAACTTAATAGGTGTTGGTATTTGATACTTATTATAAGAATGCGTTCCGTCTGCATTTTTGAATGGAGAGAAGATAATTATCTTATCGCGCTTTGCTCGCTTCAAATCCTCATTCTCCCAGTCGTCACCAGCCATCATCATATTATAAAATGTAAGCGCCATCATAGCACCTCCAGCTTGGAATATTTTACTAGAAAACGCTTTGTAGTTATTCTTAATATATGACGCAGTAATTTTAGCTCCCTGTGTTGTAACATTTAAGAATGCAAATAATGGGTTCAAGAACTTTGTAGTTCTTCCACCTCTATGGTAATCCATTGCAGCTCTTGCTTCGTAAGACGCTTGCATTAGGATTTTTTCATATTCTTTGCCTACTGGATCAGATCCATTTTTCTTAATATAATCCTTGATTAAGTCATTTCGCTTATTCTCGAATGCGGTAATTCTAGCTGCCAATTCAGAAATATCAGCAAGAATACTTAATGCCTCACCAACTTTAGTAGCCGCGCCAGTCTCATTTGCCAGAGTCTGTTGCATACCACCCATTTTACCATATTCATTGATAGCATTTAATATTCTGGAATTATCTCCTAATCCAGTCTTAAGTTTTGCAATACGAAGTGAGTTAGCAAGAGTCCCTGACAACGCTTTCCCTCCTTGCCCAAGTACACCAAATTTGCTAGAGTACAGGTTATTAGCGAATAATTGAGATGCAAGATCCGTACTTATGTTGGCAATCACGAATGATGCGTTAACACCTACTGCCATAGCGGATGTCAACCAAGCTCCCATAGCTTTAGTCGAAGCGCGGTACAACCAGTTTCTCGTATCCCACATTTCCTCATCTTCGTATTCCTTAGCAAGATTCTCTTTTAACTGGAATGCGTTAACCTTACCTTCAACCTTGAAAGTCATATTGCGATATCCTGCATCCGGATCCATTAGTTTTGGTGAACCGTCTTTGTTTAACTTTACAGTACCATCTGCATATGTATCGTAGTTAGCAGGTTTAGCCCACCCTAAGTTTCGTCCATTAAGCTCTTCGAACATAGCTTGCTTAGCGCGGTTAGAGAACACCTTATTTACAGCAGAAATGAATCCCATCTTAAGGAGTTTCTCTGAGTCAGTCATCATATAACCAGTATCACCAGATTCAATCTTCTTGATTTCATTTCTGGTAATCTGAACGCCTCTTGTATTGAACGCAGACTGAGGAGTGTCACCCTTGATAAACTTCAAGAATTTACGAGGCTGATAATTGTAATCCTTATACATATCATACTCATCCTTAGTAATTACGCCATTTTCGTATTTATACTTAAGGATATCTGAAAATGCTTTGAAGTAATTGTTGGCGCGACGCTCTAATTCAGCCAGCTTATCTCTTCTTGTATTGTAAACATTAGTCTTAAGAAACTCTAATTGCTTTAGCGCCTCCTCTTTTGATAAAGGAACTTCTTTCTTAGTTTCATAATCATCAAACGAAGTATGTAATGGACGAGCCTCATTACGATTGTCAAAGTTTTCGTCAATAGCAATTGTTCTTCTAAGCAGAATTATGTCGTCCAAAAACCCTTTATCCTTAGCAGATAGCTTCTTGCCATCCATCTCTCCATATACATCGGCGTAAGCATCTCTGAACATAATAGTTGCAAAAGGAGTAGCTCCTGCCTTATTATATAGGTTGTAGAAAGATTGCATCATACCTGCATTCTTTATCAAATCAGCTACGTTAGTATTACGCTCAGCAGCTTCTTTATATGCAGCTGTAAGTGCCTCAGAGAAGCCAATTCCTTCGTCTTCAGCCTTCTTAGCGGAAGTCGTACCAGGCAAATATTTATCTTCCTCTACAGTGCCTGCATACATTGGTGCAGCCAATTGAGATTTAACATAAGTCTTATCTCCAGCAGTTAAGATTTGATTAGGATCAAATACTACATACTGCTTAACCAACCCATCCTTATCTCCCTCAGTTACGCTTTCTTTGTCCATAGTCTTTAATACGACGCCTTCTTTGTCGGTATTATTGATTAAGTCGTTTTCTTTTTGGCGTTCTACAGGATATGGACTATTAACATCGGCTACATTATAATCCAATGTTTTTGCATTTAAAAATACAGGCATCTGAATGTCCCCATACTGCTTAGCTCCTCTAAGCGTAGCAGTAAAAAATATTCCTCTATTGTGTGCATTAAACCGCTTAAATTTAGGATCAGTACTAAAGCGATCAAACTCAGCTTCTGTTCCGTGATAGAATACCTGCGGCTCTCCGTTTTCGTCAACGAATTTAGATGCATTCTCAGGATCATTTTCCCAGTCTCCAAACCAAGCCTTAAACTCAGGAGTGCGAACCGTTTCGTATTGGGAAGCAGTTAAGTTAGAAGGTTTACCGTTAGGAGCTAAACGCATCTGAGACTTAGCTACAATCTCTGAATTCTTGGTTATGACTACGCCAGCTGCGCCAAATGTATTATTCTTTTTAACGTCAGCTGCATCACCAAGTAATCCTTTAACATACTCAACTAACTCGTCTCCGTCAAATCCTTTTTGATATACATCTGTAATCTTTCCATTCTCTTTACGCTTAATGATATAGCTTTTATCTTCTGCTCCAAGTTCAAAGTTTTTAGCCTGATCAATATCTCCCTTGAATTTTCTTGAGCTAATGATAGCTGTGCCACCAATGTTAAGATTATCAAAGATGTTCTTTACAATTTCGTCTCTTACATCCTTTGGAACTACGTTTACAACATTTAATGAAACAATTCCGTCGAAGCGCTGATCAATATTCTTAGAATCAGTATAAGTAACCTTATCCTTACCTTTCCATCTTTCAGTATTAATCTCAAGAGATTTAACTTTTGTTCCAAGAACATTGCTCATAGCATCAGTTCCTAAACCTAATCCTGCGCCGTAGTCTAATATATCTCCTTTAACGCCTAATCCTTTAAGGATTTTAGCCGCCTTCTCATAGCTTCCTGTAGTTGTTGCTACCTGAGTTGTGCCAGAAGCTTTTGCTAATGCATCGGATATTTCCTTGGCTTTCTCGTCAGAATTCATTAATTGAGACTTAGCCTCAATCATAGCATCCATTTTGGATTTAATCCATTTCTCTACAAGATCCTTTCCGCTGTTGCTAAATCTGTTAGATTTAAGATTCCCAATAATATCTAATCCATTATCTTGCGCTGCATTTAATAATACTGTTGCGTACCCTTTTCTTTTTTCAGCAGGATCTGTTGTTATTTTAAATGCACCTTTAGAAGACATTGCTTCCTTATTAGGCTCAGTTAAAATGTTTAACGTAGACACAAGATTCCCGTTTTCGCTGTAGTATGCAACGAAATCAGATACTCCATCAGAACTTTTCTGTTTGCTAAATACTATCGTAGAAGGGTTGCCTGTCTTAGGGATGCCACTAGATTCAGATTCAAATGTAGGTTCCATCCAGAACTTAACACCTGGAGCCATCCGTACAGTATGAATAGCTTCCTCTAACTTCTTGATATCTTTCGACATCTGAGACTTAGCTACAGTTGCATCTGGAGAAGATGTACCATTGTAACCTAGTTTAGGGGCGAATAATTTAGAGTCTCCTTCAATATATGAATCTGATCTAAGGTAATTTAAATTTGGGGCATTTAACTCTGAAGCAACCCCAATTTGAAATATTGATCCTTCGTCAGAAGATGACAATTTTTCTGCTAATGGAATTGATGCAGATGAATGGTTAGATAATACAAAAAGATTTGCTGCAGAACGTAATTTTGGCAACTTTAAATTAGAATAAGTTGTTATTTTAATTGAATTTGCTACATTCTTCAAATCTGGAAGAGTTAAATGCCCTCCAGTAACTTTTAGATTAAGGATTGTATTAAGATTAGGCATACTAATTTTTGATAACCCTAATCCTTCCCTGAAATTAGTTATCTCTAGTTCAGAACACAATGATAATTTTTCCGCTTCAAACTTAGTTTCTCCTTCAATTTCAAGATTTCTAATATATTCTACATTTGGCAGCTTTAAAGAGCCTGAACGTGCGGTTAAAATTGATATATCTGTAATTGAATTGTTGTCAAATGCACTATCTATTATAGTAAGTTCTGAGATTTTTTTTGCATCAGAAATGTTTACATTAGACATTTGAGTAGCCCATACATCAGCCCAAGAATTATCTGCACCTTTTAATACATCGATTTTCGATCCGTAATATGCTTTATATTTTCTTACGCCTCCTATTTGAGAAAATCCACCTTCCCTTTCTATTTCATTAATTACAATTTTACTCTGTTCGCTGGCTTCAATTTCTACACTTTTAGCATTGTTTTGAGCGGTAGTAATTTTATTAATAAAAATTTGAGAGTTATGTGAAGCGTCTACCCCTTTTTTCCATCCTGGGCGCTCAAAAGATATATTATTTAAATAAATGTTAGCGTTACTACGAGCGTTTACAAGGTTTACATTTTTTAAACTAGGCAGTTTAATAGTGTTGCCGTTTACACTTAAAATAGTTAATTCTTCTAATTTATCTAAATTTACTTTTGCGCCGCTATCGATATTTAGATCTCCATCTATAAACTTTAAATTTGGTGCATTAAATTTGCCATAAATATATATGCCTACATTATTAGATCTAGACGATTTGTTATTAATTTCTTTTAATAATGGAACATTAAGTGAAGCATTTTCTCCAATATTAATACCTTCTACTGTTCCAAATTTTTCTAATTTAGGAAAATTTAATGTTGTATGACTACTATCCTCATCCTCATATGTTTCTAAATTATTTACTTCATTTAGAGAATCGAAATTAATTTCATTATTCCCAAAAGGCATATTAATTTTTAATTTATCTACACTTGCTAATAATGGAAAATTTATTTTTATAGTGCCTTTTACGTCCTCCAAATTAGCGCTCCAAGAATCTTTTAGTTCAATTTCACCTGTAACATTTTCTAATTTAGGGAATGAAATATTATTGCCTGTATTACTAACATTTAGGTATCCGATTACCAATCTAATATCTTTATATTCATTTGGATTATCGTCGCCTTTAATGGTAAGTGACTTTACAACTTCACCTTTCCCATAGCCAAATGGTTTAAAAACTTCGTCAATATTTTGATTAACTACACGCTTTGTTCTTGTTAGTGCGTGATTTTGCTCTCTATAAGATTTATCTTTAATGGAAATAAGATCAAAAATATCTTGCTTAGAATTAGATCCATCTGTTAATCTTTTAATTACAATATCTTCAATAGCCTCATCAATTTCTATTATTTTTTCTTTAATTTCATTGTCAAAACGCGGAGATTCTTTAGGAAGTTCTGTTAATTTTCCATAGTTGCCTTCTACGATCCATTGTTTAAAGTCGGATTCATTAAGAGTAAATCTTTTTCTTGAAGCCTCATCTGGCAATGAATCAAGTATTTCCTTTAAAGTGTTTTGGACTTTAGCATCTTTCTTATATTCTTCTCCACCAGGAAATGTGTTGACTAATTCATCAATAATACCATTATCATTCGGCAATACTGCTTGTCCATCTCCCAATCCACGAACTTCTGAAATTTGATTTTTGCCAGTATATCTTACTGCAACTCTTGCATCTCCTGTCTTGTTATCAACAAATACATAAAAGTCTCCTCCGCTAAGATGCATTTTAGCAGTATCTAATGCACCACCAGTACACCATTGTGCTGGATATTTATGAGAAGTACTTGCTATCTTATGCAAAGGTTTTGCATCCTCTATATTGCTCGATTGATTAAACTTCAGCCAATATCCTTCACCGGTATCACTTTGCTTAAATATAAATGGAGCAAATTCAGATTGAGCAACTTCGATTTTAGGCATATTAATTTGAGCCACAAGATATCCTCTACCAGGTTCTGTATTTAAATCACCATAATCAGCATAAGCGGAAGCTACAATACCAGGTTGCATTGTAATAATAGGCTTTTCTGTAGTGTTTAATTGACTAGGCTTAATTGAATCACGTTGAATCTTACGCTCCTCCCCCTCTTCGGCAGCTTCAACAGTATATCTACTAGAAATACCATCCTTAATCATTGCATATTGAAAAGGGATGCTATAGGTATCGTTGCCTTTTAAATAAGCAATATTCCCAGTTAGTGATCCTTTTTGTTCAGCCGCCTTTTCTTTAATGTATCTTTCACGCATATTAGCGTCATCTCGAATCATCTTCCACTCAGTAAGGTTATCCGTAAATCTTGGATCCTTTTCGTATTTAGCAATTTGAGCCGCAATATATCCTGGCTTCAATTCAGTAAGGTAGTACTTGTTGGAGTGATTTGCATCAGCTTCGATCTGATCCATCTCCTTTTGCATCTCCTCAAGAATCTTATCCTTATTGCCGATAGCAAATAATTTACCACCACGGCTTTCATCCATAGCAAGCGCGCGAGATAACCAGATATCTCCTGGCTCCATTCCCTTGACAACTCTTAAATACTTCTTGTGTTGCTCAGACTCAGTCATCTTTGTCATCTGAGAACGAGCAACTGTATCATTAGGGTTCTCTACCAAAGAAGCATCTGCCTCCATTGTAGGGCGAGCATTGCTTGGAGAGTTCTCAGTTGCATTCAATTGAGCAGCTTCGTGGTATTGTTCTGATCCAGGAGCTAATCCTTGTAAGCGCTGTTCTTGAGCAGGAGTTAATGGGATAGCATCACTTAAATAAGAAACATCAATCTTTCCTCCAACCTTTAATTGAGCTGCTAATCCTTCAAAGTATTTAGCTAATTGTTCGCCTGAAGTTGTATTTTCAAACGCTTTATTAATCATTGCTTCAAGGCTACGACTACCCATAGCTCTAGATGCTTGCAATAAGAAATCTCTTAATGCGCGCGCGATTTGATCTAATACAGTACGCTCAATCTTTCCTTTACCAGCAGTTAACGTACCAACCATTTGCACTAAGAATTCCTCAGCGCGTTCTTGGTTATTTTTAGCATCTTCAATTAGATTGCCGTCTTTATCACGCCCATATTGATTAGCGAAATCAATCAATGGCTTAGACTGGCTATTCTTCATCATACGCAATACAGTATCGCGCATAGCAACAAACGCTTCCGGATTATCTTTTGCTAATTGCATTAAAGCAATGTGAGCTGCTTCGTGAGCTGCCGATTCAATAGAGTTAGACGGTGAGGATAGATTAACGTGAATAATGGGATCGCCACCTTTACTATTTGCCGTAAGTACTGCCTCAGAATAACTTGATCTTTTAGATGATTCTTCAGCAGATAAACCAGAAAGCAATAAGCCTTTTTTAAGTTCATCCTGATTAGCATATAACATTACTCTTGCATCCGGATCAATAGATTGGATTGCATTTTGAATGTTAATTAAAGTTTGCTTTTCTTCTGTAGTTAATCCCTTAAGGATATCAAAATCGCCTTGCATCATTGACGTATCAACCTGCATTGTTTCAGCGGCTGTTGATACTTCAGTACTAGTAGAAGTCATTACCTTTGGAGCGTTAGCTTTTCTTTCAGCCTTTGCCTTAGCATCTGCCTGAGCAGTTTCAATAGCGTGAGATACAACTACATTGCTCCATTTCTCTTGTAGCTTCTTAACATCCTTGTCAATCTGAGCCTCTACATCTACATCTTTAACTTTCTTTTTACTGTCTTCTAAGCCTCTAATCTTGCTTTCAATATCTAATGCAATCTTTCTTTTAGCAATAGGCAAAGATGCAATTACGGCATACTTACGCATTGATAAGTCAGCATTGTATTTGATAATGTCGTCTGCGTGTTTTTGTGCAATCTCGCGAACAGATTTATCTGCAGTCTCATCATTTGCAATTTGACGGAAGTTTACAATTCTTCTTTTTTGCTCAGTAGTTAATGGAGTAACAGAACCTCTGATAGCAGGAACACTAGCTGAAAAACCTGTAGTCGCTCCAATCAAGAATCCTTCTTGCACTTGCTTTTGTAACTTATCATACTCTTCCTGAACCCACTTGCCGTCTTCAATTCTGTCTACAATAAAGCTACCGATAGCGGCTAATATTTCTTCCCCACCTTCTCCTAATGAATTCTTAATAGTCGTACCAATTGCCTTTAAATACGTTCTATTGATTTGATCTTCTAAAGCTTTGCGCCCTCTTTCAGCAAGAAAATCTTTCATTGTTTTCTTTGCTCCAGACATATCAAGCTTAATAGCAGCGCCACCTAAAGATCTTAATGCGTTGATATCAGCCTTGAACAAATTCTCAGTTGCACCTTCAATAGCGCCCTTAGCAATGGACTTCCAAGCATCGATAGCAGAGATATCTCGATCCTTCTTGTATTCTTCTGTTAATGCAGTTCCGGTTCCTAAAGCTGCGGCTCCGGCAAATACACCTGCAGTACTTCCTCCTGTTGTAGCAAGTGCAACCAATTGAGGGATTTGTTGAGTAACAGATAAGCCTAGCTTAGTTAATCCGTCCCAAGTGTCACCTGGTTCATTAGATGTTAATAGCTCAAAAGCTCCTTTCCCAACATTCTTTTCTTTGATGCCTGAATTTAATTCAGCGGCAATCATATATTTCTCGGATCTTTCTTGGAATTTTAGCGCGTGTTTATAAAAGTCAGTAGATAGCTCCTCGCCTGGCTTAGGTAATGTAGCCTTTCTTTCCTCCGCAGTTTCTCCAAACGCAGCACCTGCAACACGTTGCTTACTTGCTTTTTCGTGAAATTCAATTGCAGCTCCACCTAAAGCTACTAATCCAGAATATACGGAAGATAATCCAGACTTAAGTGCATTAGGAGTCATACTGCTAATAAACTGAAGCGTACCAGTTGGATCATACATAGGATCAATATCCTTCTCCATCTCATCTCTAATAGCCTTATTGATTTCGGCTTTCTTAGATTGATCGTACGCTTCCCAGTTAATCTTGCTTGGATCTCCTCCTAAAAACTTTTCTAATTCGTATTTAGCATTAATCTTAAACTCAGGTTTTTTACCAGAGCTTAATTGATACTCAAGCTTTTTGTCAAAGTATTCTCTTTTTGATTTCTCCTCAGGAGTCTCATTTGATACAATATCCGGTGCCTTTGACTTTAATTCAGCGACAGGCGGCTTCTCTACTCCTGTTGACATTGCCTCAGCAGATGTCTGAAGCAAGCCTGTCTCAGTAGAAGTACTGGTAATGGTTTTTGGTTTTGCAATCTCTAATATTTTCTTCTTCTCTTCTTCAGTAACCCTTTTTGGTTGGGTAGGTTTTGGAGCTTGAGGCTTTGGGACTTGTATTTTAAAAGAAGACTTCTTTGCAGGTTCTTGATCTGTAACGACAACTTCTTCTGGAGTTTCCTCAGTAGTAGCTAATTCTTCCGAAGGGATGATTTCCTCCGGCATTTGAGTTGCATCTAATTCAGCCATTATGTTGGGTTTTATTATTTTTTATTTTGATTAATATAATCATACTTCTCTACAGAGAAATTCTTAGCCTTTAAGATAGCCCAAAGCATACCTTCTGTAACCGGTTTCCCTTGTTTATTTGTAAAGGCTAATTTACTTGCAGCAGCTCCTGTAGGTTGAGGATACTTATGTGATCCGCCTCCTGTTGGTGTAGGCGTACCTCCGCCTGTTGGTGCTGGTGTAGTCGCCTTTGGTGTAGGAATTCCTTTTACAGCATTAATGAATGGCTTAGCAAACTTCCCTTTATACAAGTTGAAGGCAGTTGCATTTAAGTCTGCAATAAACGCCGCCTTAGGAGTTGTGATTTTAGTCCACTTTGTGTCTACTCCTTCTTGTGGCTCTTGCTCTGAATCAGTCCAAGCGATATCAGTATTCTTTTTGTAAGAAACTAATCCGTAGTAGTTACCACTTGCGTCTTTTGCAACGGCAGTAATAACACCTTTTGTGTTAGGATCAATTTGTGCAATTATTTTACGCCCAGAAGGGATTGCTTTGCCAGAAAGATTTCCTGGAAGATTAACATCATAAGGAGTTAATGAACCAGCAAATCCGCCAGCATCTACATCTGCACTAGAAGGACTCTTAGTCTTTGTAGGTTTAGGTGGCGCCTTATAAGTTTCTTTAACTTCAATAGGCATTCTATTAATCTCTTGATTAAGAATGATTTTTCTTCTTTGATCCGCCGGCAATAAATCAGCTGCAGCCCCTTGTCTTTCAACTAATAAATCAATAACCTGCGGATGATTTTTTTCCATTTGTTGGTAATCCCAATCTTCTGTAGGAACCTGAATAGTGGTTCCTGTGGCAGGATCAAACTGAGGAGTAGTTTTTGGACGTATACGAGTTTTTGTAATAGGATCGTACGAGTCTCCGTAATAACCTTTACCAGAAAACATAGTAATACTCTTGTCCTTATTGGTAACCATCCCATTAATAGGTGATTCTGGACGAATTGTTTTATATGCTCTCTGCAATACCGCTTGCGGATCAAGGTTATTTTTAAATGCTTTATCAAAGTGTTTTGTTGCATCCTCAATAGATAATATATTTTTATCCATTGTAACTTTATCGCCATCCATTAAAGCCTTTTCGAGATTAGGAATCATATCCTTTTGAGAAAGTACTTTAGTTTGGTATTCTTTTCTCATTTCGGCTTTATCTTCCCAGGCTTGCTTCTCTAATTTAATCTGGCGAACTTTTTGTGCAATTAAAGCTGCTTTAGCAGAGTCTAACGAACCGCCTTCTTTTATTGCTTCAGATAATTGAGATGTTAATTCGTTGGCTTTATTTGTAATATCCTGGCGCCCATACATATTTACTTTCTCTTTTAGAGCTTCAATATTAGTATAGATGTTCTCGGCAATATCATAGTCACGCTTTTTGCGATCAACAATTGCTTTGAATATATCAGATATGCCTCCGCTAGTCTCTTTGAAAGACTGAGATATCGATTGCGATGGATTATATGTGTAATTTTCTGCCATTGATAATTTGGATTATATTATTGTCTCCTTAATAAGCTTTTCAATAAAGAAAGCTGTGAATCTGCGGCACTTGAAGCCATCATACCAGATGCGATGCCACGTCCAACTTCTCCGAATCCAGAATATATTGCTCCTACAGTATCCGCATAAGCGCCAGCCGCTCTCTTATCATCTTGGAACAATTGATATTCCTGTCCTAATTCTGTTTGTAGTGCGTTTTGCTGAAAAGATACTAACTGTTGTTGTTTTTGAGCCTCAGATGTAAAAGCTAATTGTCTTTGACGAGCAGTCTCAGCAGCAGTTTGATATAATGAATTCATATACTGTTGATTCATTGCATCTATTCTAGCTTGCTTTTGCATCATAGACTGCTTATCAAGCTCCAATTGCTGTCCGCCAGAAATGCTTTGCCCTAACAATGCAGCTGTCATCAAATCTGTTCCAGATCGCGCTCCTTGTCTAGCTGCTGCCATTGCGTTTGCCGCGCTTTGTCCAATCTGCTGAGAAGCAATATTCTCCCCGGCAAGTCTTCCTTGTGCAGACGCTTGACGCTGTTGCATAGCTGCTTGCTCTTGAGCTTGCTGGTACAATTGAGTGTCAGCTTGATATGTTGGCAAGCCCTTTATAGCATCTGAAATGCTAGAAACCCCTTCTTTTAATCTAGATCTTTGCGCGTTCCCAAAACTTGCTTGTCTTTCTAATTGATTCTTAGCTTCTTTTGCTCTAACACCTGCTCCAAATAAATCAGCTATCCCACTAATTCCTTGTACCCCAGCCATAATTGCAGCCGAATATGGGTTAGAGGACGCTGCTGCAGTTGCTCCACTTTTGAAAAAATCCAATAAACCTTTCATAGTTTTATTATTTTATTATGAATGCCCTGAGACAGGTTCTACTTCTACATCAAAAGAATTAATCCTCATATCTTGACTTCTATCCTTTAAAGTTACGACAAATTTATTAAGATATCCAACAATATGGTTACCTGTTATTAGATTTGCTTCAACTATTGATCCAGTTGTATTCTTGTCTCTTAAAATATGTGCATACATTCGATTATCCTCAACGATAAAATTCGAAGGCATTAATTTTGTTACTTGCTTATTTTCATTTGTTATATCGATTGTAAATAGATTAGACTTAACATAGTTACTCTGAGTCCAATCAATTACATTCATATCGTGCCAAACCGCAATATTTCTAGGGTATACAGGGTAACGGGAATTCAATAGCAATGAAATGCTTCCGTCATATGCTGTGCCGTCAAAGAATGTATTATAACTATTCCCTAAAGAGGTGTAAACTTTACTATCTTTAAATAGAACCATTTTGCTTCCGTAGCTTTCGGCAAATCCGGTTCTAAAAGAATATTTAGCAATCCATCTGTTTAGTACGTCAGAGTATCCATAAGAAACATTTCCGCCGATAGATCCAACAAAGCACATATTGTAGTATGGATCGTAGGCAAATCTCATTGCACCGCTTTCAGCAAGGAATTGAGATTTCATAAAGCTACTGCTAACAACCTCAACACCTTTGTCTGTGTACTTTATAATTTTCTTATTGTAGTCATCCCACCACCAAACAGTTCCCTTGTAGTTCATTACAGATGATTTATCTTGCAATCCTACTCCGTCGCCCAAGTTACGAATAGTACCAATAAGGTTGTTTGTTAAAGATCGAATAGAGGAGTTGTCTCCCTGAGAAAGCTCCTGCTCTCCCATAAAGATATAGCTACATTCTTTTTGACATAACGCTAATAACATCGATCCATTACCCTGAAGACGAGATGCGCGTTGTAATGAAGTGATTTCTCCATTTTCAATTGGCACGTCATTAGAGTCTAGCGCAAAGAATGAGTTAAAGTTGTTAACTTTTGTTCCGGCTACATATGTTCCAGAATATCTGATTGTATTCGTTCTCCTATTCGTTACGTTTAATTCCGATTTGAAAGAAGGTTTTCCTGCAGATGTATTCCATTTTGGATTAACCGTTGCATTAGAAATGCTTCTTATAATAAAGTTTGAATTAGTTGTGTTTAATGCAGCAGCCGGGTTGTAGTAAGTTATTGTCTTAGCCGCAGTCTTATCCATATTCATTGAATACACAACGGCAGCTCCAGACGACGGCTTCTTAAGTGTAGATGTAGCCGTAGATACTTCTCCTCCTAAATTCACGGATCCAGTTAGTTCAATATAGAATATGTCATTTGCATTAATATCTACATTTAAGTCTGTAGGCATATTAATATTATGAATAAAGAATATTGTCTCAGTTCCTGTAGGTGCAGCATAACTACCAACTCTTTTAGCCGTATATTCAGACTTCCCAAAAGGCTCGTCATTTAAATACACGTTCAGTTTATTGTCGAACGGTATTCTTCTTATCTGAGAAGTCAATGTAAATAAGAAATCTCCCTGAGGATCATTCCCGTCAAAACGAGTTGTATACGATATATTATAGTCTAATAACATATTGTATGTAATCGTAATTTTATTTATACCAGGAGTTTGCTTAGCATTATCGTAAAAATTAGACAACATAAACTGCGTTCCAGTAGAGGCAGAAGCTTTATTAGCGTCAATTATTTTAGCCCCATCCTCATTGTACGCTCCAAATGATGTAAATGTTGGATTTATTTTTTTAGTAACTTCTTTTTGAATATCAAATGTACCAAAGTCTATTGTTTCGGATGTCATTGCACAATTTAGAATTGTTTTAACATCTTCTGTATATACGGGCGGATCCGTCTTAGCGTAGCTGTATTTAAATGGAGCTGTCGCATATGTAGGTATTGATATTTTACTAAATACCATATCGCCAGTAAGCTTTGTCGAATTGATTGCGCCTGCGCCGGTAAAAGTAAATGGAGTCCCTACCGCCCAAGTACTAATATCAACCAAGCTGCCAGATTCATAAAATACTAAAGCTTCATCTTCTTGAGTTTGCTTAGGAGAATATATTTCAAAATACAAATCAGAACATACCGGGATTGCAGGCATTGTTAATGCTCCTCCAGTATATAGGCAATAAATGAAATTATCCTTTTGCTCCTTAACTTCCATATCAAGGATATTAGGAGATGCTAATGTTCCCACGTTAATAGAAATCTTATCACCCTTTTCTAAAGTATAGAATTGAGAAGACTTCCACATACCCATTAAATCAACCACAAGGAATCTCAAATCCTTTAATTGATCTTTTGTAATAGATTGGCTAACACCTACATATTTTGTAATTGCCTTTGTAACAGGATTCTCTTCAGTAATATTTAATTCGAAAAACACGTTACTCGCAAACCCTTCGTAAACATAAGATTTTGTCTTATTCTTAGTGTATACCAATTGTGCATACTTTGCCCAGCTAGGCTTAGTCCATCCTGTAGAAGGTGTTACTGTGACATTTGGAATAATAGGATAAGCAAACTTGCCAGTAGTAATCTGTGAATAAGCTTCAACACCACGAGTCTTTAATGCTTCATCATAATAAGCAATACCAACATTGTAAACAGAGTTGTTTGCAAAAGGCTTAACATAATCAGTACCTGTATAAGATGTTTCAGAACTTGTAGCAGAATACGTTGTGCCGGAACCTAAATAAGATCTTGAATCGCCAGATGTACCAAGTGAATATCCGGTTGCAGTTGTAAATGTTAGCTTAGCTCCATTTTCTGCATCAAAGTCATCCTTCATATTAGCTAAGAACAATCTATTCTTTGCAATTTCAAGATGTTTTGCGTTAACAGGAACCGCGTCAAACGGCTTTGAAGATGTAATAACATCTAAGCTTTCAAATGTTTGTCCAATCCAAGCGGCTGTTGCATTAGCCCCTTTAACCTGAGTGTCAGCTCTGCGCCAAACTCCATTGTTGCCTTCTCTAACATAGAGTTCTATTTCAGATACATATGTCGGAGTATTTGTAAAGTCATAAGAGATATCATATTGAGTGGTTCCTTTCTCACCTTTAAACATTTGAGAAAAATTACTCAACACAGAAAACTCTCCAGAATCATATTTATATCTTGAAGCAAATTGGAAATCCCCAGATTCAAGTAGCTCAATTGGAGAGCCGGTAAAACTTTTCTTTATTGTTACAACCTGGTTAGGTGTACGCTTCTGAAGCTTTAAGTCGGAGATGTTAACATACTCTTTACGTCCGCTAATAGTAGGTACAACGCGATCAAGTGGGTGTAATAAAACTATTCCATCACCTGCGTAATTCCAAATAACAGAGTTTCCGTAAACCTTTAAATCAGGAGTGAAATCTGTAGTAACACCGTGAGTATAAATAAACAATTCAGTAGTGGTACTGATATTAGTATCAATAACGTGAATGCCGGCTTTTGTAGCACCGGCAGTTAAAACGTATATTAATCCATTAGACTCTTGAAAGGTAGCCTTAACCGTATCAGTATAAGAGATACCGGTATTAGTAAAAGACTCTAACATTCTAATTGCGCCAGCCCCACCGTTCTTACCTGCGTCAAATACTATATTAGATGCATCCGAATAATCACCCTGAGGTAAGTTATTCGGATCCATATCTTTATTCAAACCTCCTGTTGCTGCGAGAGTTACCTTTGCCATCTGTTAAATGTTAGTTCTTAATACTTCCGTGAATTCCTTTTCTGATTAATCCGATAACCTCAGCATAATCCATAGAATTCATTCTGGCTCTAAATTTACGCAAAGCATTGTCATATTCCATCTTTGCTAGTTGTGTAGATCCGATTCTTCCGCCTTCCGCGATCGAAGCTTTTAACGCGATATATTTAGTGATAACGTCTACCGCATAAGGAGTTACAACATTTGCGCTTGATTTACTTACAGCAGATGTAATGTATGTAACAGTAACCTCTGTAAGAGAAACAGTATTAGAAAAAACAATCTCACTATTAACTGCATCAATATCATACATTAACAACGGCTTTCTTTGCTTACCGTAGTATCTACCAATTAATTCGCCGCGTGTATTTAAGTTATTACCAGCTCCAATTAAATTGTAGTTAAATTCAGAATCATAATTGATGTTAGTGTCCATCGGATATGGAATCTTGTTTCCACTCTCATCACGATTGTAATTCTTGTTTAACGTGCGATCTCTCTCTAATGGCAATAATCTTTCACCTTGTTTAACAGATACGTCGATAACATCAACAAAATCTGATGGCAAGATAGCGCGCTGGTAATCTGTTACCGATAATATTGCTGTCTTTACGTTTCCTAAATTGAAATCCAATGATAGCTCATCGGTAATTCTTAGTGCGTGGTGTAGGTAGCGAGTATAGTAATGCAATGGAAGTCCATTATCCAAAAGTGCATCTCTTACAATTAGGTTTAATGATTTAGTCTTCATTGCTTATTGTTGTTTTACTTGTAATTCAGCTTGCGCCGCGCGTCCATTGCTAATTGACTGAAGAGCATCTGCAATGATCGTAGACTCTACTTCTGGGGAAATAGGCAATAGCTCATTGTCAGTAAACTTACTGAAATCTGATACTATTAAACTAACTACAACAGAAGATATAGAACCATTAGAAGATAATGTAATATCCTTTGTAAAATATAACCTTTTCCCTTGAACATAATACCCTACTTGTCCTTCTAAATAACTTAAATTTGTTCCACTTGCCACTGTTCCAAAAACCAAAACATCTTGCGATGGGATCGGAATGTATGGCGTAATTGCTGCATTAACTGCTGTAACACTCCAAACACCCATATCCATTGGTAGTGTAATTGGTATTGCAGGCAATGTAATATATGCTCTGTTGTTTCCAGGCTCCGATACAACTGTATTTACGGTGTATTCAATTATGTTGCATAATGGAACTTCGTAAAAGCCAGCCTTAAATGATTCTGCAACTTGAAGCTTAAGTACTTTATTTATTGATTGCTCAATAATTAGTCTAACCTCACGCAAATCAATTACGTCACTAGGGTTGTCTTTATCTAAGAATCTAGCATAAAGTCTCTGGACTTGTTCCGCTAATTTATTTTTAGTTGTCATACTTTAAGCTCGTCTTCTTTTTGATTTCTATCCATTAGGGCTTCAACTCCGACAACATCTCCGTCTCTCAATGAAACGCCCAAGTACATTAATGCGCGAGTAATAATATCTGAATAGTATCGATCAGAGATATCAATATTAACGCTTCCTGTTGCTTTATAGGTAAAGTTACCTGTATTAGAATCGAAGTCGTAAGCATATACCGCGTCAGCTGGCTTTCTCATATACACCAAAGTGTAGGTATAGTTGCCACTTGCAGGCACAGGAGAAAACTGAATCTTAGGAACGTCTACTCCGCTTTCGCTTACAATATAGATTGTCGCAGCAGGATACGATTCATCTGGAGCTACAATCTTTGAGTTTTGAATCTCAAGGAATTCATCCCAAGAGTATATAGTCCCTTCTACTGGAGTTCCTCCCGGAACCGTCAGATAAACAGTTAGCCCTTCAATATAATCAGCTGCTTGAGCAGAAATACTTTGCACACCTGTATTTGATGCGACAGTAAAGTTTGCTCTCTTTACCAACAGGTGATCATATTCAAACTTACCTGTTTTGTGATACTTATTTATTACGGCGCTAATCCAATCTGATACACCTCGATTGATTGCGCGATCTATCTCAACTGGCGCGACGAATCCACCTTTATTCTTTTTTAGAATCTGGCGAATAAACTGATGTGCATCATTTATAGAAATTGGCATCTTGTCTATTATTAATTTCCACCAAAGTTATGAATTTTTTTGTTATATACGACAATGCCCCAGCTTATTAAACCGGGGCATTAAATTATCTAACCTTATATTACAACCTATCAATTAATCTGCTTAATTTCTCTGTTATTTTAAATTCTAAGTCAAATTTACTTTCGCCTAGTGGCTGTATTGCTTCGATCGTATCGAGTAATACCTGTATCTTACCTTCTGTTATTGTGAACATCTTAATGTCCTCAATCTCATCCTCGCTATATGAGTCTGGATTTAAATAGAATTGTGCCATTATTTCCCTTGCCCCTGGTAGGGCTTTTTATAGTTTTTGGAACTCTTTGATGACGATGATTTTGTTTTAGCGTGAACGCCTTTATTATTTTTCTTCGCCTTAGGTTTAAACGTACTGGTTGCAATTGCCTTTGCCATTATTTAAAGAATGTTAACTTGTAATAAAGGTAAAGCAAAATAACCATAGTTTCAATAAATAATGTAACAATTATCCAAGAAGGTATTACATTCTTCACAACGACTTTTTCCACAACAGAAGACTCTTTCTTAATCGAGTTTGTTTTTGTGGAGTCAATAATCGAAACAGATTCATTAGTAGCAACAGTTGCGACAATGTGATTGCTTTTACTCTGGAGCTTAACACTACCGTTGGGTATTGATATTTCCGCATAGAACTTATTAATTATTCCTGTGCTATCACAAGGGTTAAAAATAATAATAGAATCTTTCTGAGGCAGTATTTTCGTAACCTCCCTGAATCGAATAAACGTATCCACCTTGACTACTTCTTTGACAGATGAGATAGACTTAGTATTCTTGCAAGAAAGCAGAGCAAATATAGGAATTATAATTAACAGTAAGTGTTTCATATTTTTGATAATTGAAAGTGCATACCGTCTTTGCGCTTCCAAACTCCTCCCCAATCAAATCCATTGTTTGTAAAGCAAGATACAAATAGTTTTGACAGTTTAGGTGTCTGGTTTAATCCGTTCTCAAATGCGTTCACATCAATTGCAATCGCCCAAGAATGAAGACTCATAGAAGCTAAACCTCTCTTCTTTCTAATGTTAAAGCACCCGTCCCAAGTTTTAAGCTCCGCAACACATCCTGTTGTAATAAGCGCTTTGAATGCAGCTGTCAATGGCGCAATCATATCTTTATTACAATAGATTCTCTTAGGGATTATTCCTATTTCTAGCTCCGCAGGTACATCCCATAGAACCAGATTCGGATTGCTCGGACTCGGATTCCCATACTTCTTGAGAGCTTGTTGACTCGTTACCATAATTTTGTTGTTTAGATTCGTTTGAAAACTTACTTATTGTCGCGTTTGTTAATGATGCCGCCAGGATACCTAACACAATATTTTGCAACCCATCGTTTAATGGATTAAGAATAAACATTATAAATACGATTAAAGAACCTACCAGAGAGATTAGGCGCGTATGAGAATACTGGTTTCTATATGAAATAAAATCGCTAAGACTTCTTTCTTTTTTTGATGATCTCATTCCCTTGTAGGATGTAATATCTCGCGGCTGAAATACCTGATATAATTGCTACCGTTCCGGCAACAATACTAACCATAGCTTGAATATTAGCAATTGAAATTGCTGCGCCTAAGATCGCAATAGTGATATTGGCTATACCTTCGCTGTAGTGATGTTCGTGCATTGTTTAAATATTACCAAGTAAAGATAGCCGATAAATAAATTACGGCAAAATTTTCTTATATGTAATATTTAACTTGTGACGTTTTTTCCACACGATAATAGATATAAGCGTGATGAAAGTAATTTCCACCACGCCTAATATCAAAGCTAAGAATATTAAATATTCGTCAGACATTATTCCTCGATTAACTTAAATAGAATAGAATAATTTTCGTTGCTTTCAATTTTTTCTAATTCAGAAATAGCTAACGGAGTGTAGTCAACAGTCTTGTCTTCATCCAACAACTGAGTGTACTTAGACTGAAACTCAATAAACTTAGGGTTTATTTTTGTTTGCTTCTTATCTTCAAAAGGAGGAATTGAAACCTGCCCATCTTTTTCCTCGCCGTGTTCTTTAATTAATTCTTCACGCAAGCCGTCAAGAATAGCTTTTTCTTTTTTTAGCTCTTCTGATAATTTTGTTAAACGATACTTAGTCCCTAAATTAAGCTTCTCTTTTAGAAAACCTTCTAATATTCTCTCGCCTGTCTGCGGATTTGTGAATCCATTTAACTCAGCTTCAAGAGTAAGAATCTCGTGTAATTTTAATGTAATTTGTGCCATTATATGTTTGGTTTATTTGTTTAAAGAATCGATAGTTTCATTATATGCAATAATAGGAATAACAGTACCATCTATAAATCTGCACACCCCTTCGTTCCTTCCCTCTTCGGTAGAATTTTGCTTTAAATAGTCGATGCTATCAATATCAATCCAGCTTCTGATAATTGAGTCGCCATCTCTTGTTGTAATTTTTACGAATTTTTTCATTATATATTTAGTTTATTTGTTACAATTCCCACTTGCCTTGAGGGCATTTTTGTTCTTTAGGGACATCTGGCGACGTATAGACTTTTGCCGCAATTGGACAGCCACAAGCGCCGCATTGAAAAAAGTTGTTAACTAAAGATCCTGTTATTGATTTTACGTCCACCTCTTGCAATGAGGGGCATTTATCGCATATCTTACTGCGATTCTCAGCAAGCTGTTTTTGCTGTTCTGTGTGGAACATAGCCGTTCCCCAAGCCTGAATAATAGTTAGGAATTTGCTCATTGTATATTGTTTGGTTGTAACAAATTTAGGCAAAATTTGTTACAAATCATTATGTTGTGAATATTGTATATCCATTGTACGAGCAAGCTCCTCCAGTAGAGTAACCAAGTCCACCTGTATTGAATGAAGCATTTGTGTTTCTACAGAAATAAATAGTCTCCCCGTCTTGCAACCAGTAGCTTGTATTGCTTCCTGCTGAACAAGGTAGCCATTCAATATATGCCTCACTTCCGCTATTATTTGAAATAGAGATTTCTTCGCAGCAAGCACAATCTGCACCAGAAGGGGCGCCTTCGCCTAGATCAGTACCATTTGCAAAGTAATGGTTATATGTGGATGAGCATAAACTTGTGTCCTTGTATACTCCATACGGGACACAGCTAATACAAGTGTTATATCCCTGGAATACAAGATTTTGCCCATAATAGCAAGCTCCAGATGCAGGTGCCTCTAACCCTTTGTCAACGCCATTTACAAAATAATGATTTTTGGTAGGAGAGCAAGCTGTTGATATGTCTCTATAAACTGTATACGTTTGGCAAGATTCACAAGTGCTATATCCCTGGCTTTGTATGTTTGGTGTGGTATTGCATTCTCCCAAAGTTGGCTGAGTTGAATAAGTTACTCCATTTACCATCCATTGATCTCCAAAAAAACAATTGCTAACATTTTTATATACACTATAGTTTTGGCAATCTATGCAAGTTTGCCCTATATATTGCGCATAATATGCGGAAGAAGAACAAGCTCCTGTTGTCGGATTATTTTCGTATGCAACCCCATTTGAATAATATTGATATCCATTGAAGCAAGCATTTTGATTTTTGTAAACAGTATATTCTACACAACTAGAAGTACACATAATACCAACATTGATAGAATAATCAGCACTTGTATTACAAGCTCCTGTTGCCGGATTATAATAATAGTCAACACCATTTACCTGGTATGGCGCTCCACCATAGCACGGCTTTGCTGAATAGTTATGAGCAAATACAAAATATGAGTTACAGCCCGAACAAAATATTTGCCCAGTATTTTCGTATTGTGAAGAATAGTCGCAAGCTCCGTTACTTGGTGCCGTATTCCCAACGCTAGATCCATTTACATAATATTGATTGTATGTAGCCGAATTTGGATTTGTATCTCTAAATACAGTATATGTTACGCAAGATGAACACGTTGAGTATCCTTGATCTGTAAGTATTGGAGATGTATTAAATCCTACATTCAATGCAAGATTTGCACTTGTTTTATTATTTGCATTTGTAGCAGATGCTGTAAATGAGTTATTCAGCGTAACGCTTTGTACAGATGCTGTAACTCTTATTCCAAGTGAAATAAAAGTATTAAAAATAGATCCGTGCAAAGCTCCTGCTTTGTATAGCGTAGCAACCCTTGTCGTAGAATTGTAACTTGTTGTCCATCCTGATGTATTATAGAATTCTACAAATGTAAGATTTGCCGGAAGAGTATCCGTTAGCGTTACATCTGTTGGATATAAAGGAGATGCTGTCAAACTCCTTACTCTTAAGAAGTATATAAATGTCTGATTGTAAGCTACATTCCCGGATGTAATCTGAGTTGTGCCATCGTTTTCCCTTGCAATCTTTTCTACCTCAAAAATAGCCCATACCAAATATGGCTCCGTAATAGTAAAGTTAGTTGGAGTATATTGAGCCTTAAATGGTATAGCTTGAGTTCCTGATCCGTCAGATGTAGGACGCGTAGTTGTGCAAGTTATCGTTACGGTTATTGTTGCTCCGGCAGCAATAGAACTTGTTATTGTAAATATTCCACCAGAAAATGTATATGTAACCCCGGATGTAACCGACAGACTCGAAAACGCTGTATTTGATGCAAATGTAAAAGTAAGGGAAGTAGACGATGTTATTGCAAAAGATTCATCGTTGCGAATATTTAGCGTATAAACGACATTGTTTCCAGCTGTTACAGTTGTTGGAGAGGCAGAACTTGTTAAATTAAGGTTGTAGAATGGAGATATCCCAACAATTGCTTTTCTAGGTAAAAGCTGGTTTGAAGCGTGGCTAATATAATGTATATTAGATACATCTAAGTATACATAGTCGTTCGCCCTCTGCTTTGTTACAGTAGTATTATTTGACGTGAATGATGATTTCTGAAAAAGATCTCCTGAGGAAATAGCTGCTGCTAGATCCGCATTAGTTACGATCTTATTCGGATTCATTGTCGTCCAAGCACTCATATACCTAATTTAGCCTCTAATTCAGCAACACGTTTCTCTAACTGCAATATTTTAAGCGTATGCAAATCTGTATAATTCACAGATAACGATATGCCATCATTTTGCACTAATTCTGGGATAAAGTCAAATACTTGTTGAGCAGAATAGCCATAACGTATCTTATCCTTATCGTATGTCGTGCGCATATATTTAATTACATCAATCTTAGATACATCTATGTCAGGATTTTCGCCTAAGATGTTTTTGTATCTAACGTCTGATGCTTCAAAGTAAGCGTTTGCAGTAATGCTATATCCTGTAGCGTCTGCTCCTGCAGCACATACCGCAGCTAATGTCGGAACAGAATAGGTTGATGATATAACCCCTGTTGAACTATTATATGAGATACCTGTACCTGCACTTAAAGCAGCTCTAGCAGATGCATCTGTATACTGAGTAATTGTAGAAGAAATAACTCCAGTCGAACTGCTATATGAGATGCCCGTTCCTGCGCTTAGAGCCGCTCTCGCAGATGCGTCGGTATATTGTGTCACCGAAGAAGAGATAACGCCTGTAGAGCTATTATATGAGATCCCTGTGCCGGCGCTTACGGCAGCTCTTGCTCTTGCATCCGTAAAGTATAAATTTGATCCCTCGGATACGCCAGATGTCGTAAAAGAAATAGTGGCAGTTAAAGAAGATCCGTCTTGCTTTGTTAGTGTTAATGTAGTCCCTGAGAAACCAAGAGCTGTAGCCGATCTATTGTAAGCCGTATTCCAGTTAGATATATTTGTTGTTGTAATCCCAAATGATGGGGACGCTGTAAATATAGGATCAGATTCCGCTGCAGAAATAGTCTGATAGGTAATGGCTGTCGATCCAACTGTAATTGTGGATTGATTTGTATTACCATATCTAAAGTTTGCATTAGTTCCAGCTGTAACCAAATATTGGTAACCACGAAGTTCTGTATCTGAGTCTGAATCAGTGGATCGAGTCCAACCGCTAGAAGCAGCATCATAAACACCGTTTTCCGATTGAGTATTCTGCCCAATAACCAATATTCTGTCTCCAGCTACCGGAGTGT
>JACCDO011737817.1_pt1 | contig 59446 bp, 50 predicted proteins | sample 7446101 | NCBI WGS metagenome assembly JACCDO01 (sample SAMN15323440, study PRJNA562643) | freshwater metagenome | isolation source: river surface water | place: USA:Blue River Watershed | collected 2017-08-16 | reverse complement strand
GTTGGTGACGAACATGCTGCTTTGGCTGTTCTTATCAACCGTGTTGCTAACTTGATTGCTCAACGCACTCGCCGTGGTGCAGGTAACTGGGCTGTTGTATCTCCAGCTGCATTGACAGTATTGCAATCTGCAACTACTTCTGCATTTGCTCGTACTACAGAAGGTACTTTCGAAGCTCCAACAAACACTAAGTTCGTTGGTACATTGAACGGCGCTATGCGTGTGTTCGTAAACAGCTATGCTCAAGATGACACACCAGTATTGGTTGGTTACAAGGGTTCTAGCGAAACTGATGCAGCGGCATTCTATTGCCCATACATCCCATTGATGTCATCTGGTGTTGTTCTTGATCCAGCAACATTCGAACCAGTCGTATCATTTATGACACGTTATGGTTACATCGAGTTGACAAACACAGCATCATCATTCGGTAATGCTGCTGACTACTTGGGTGAAATCGGTATCGGTACACTAACATTCCAATAATCAAGGAATCTTCTTTGTTCGGGAAACGCACTTCGGTGCGTTAACGGGAAGGATCAAAAAGGCACTCTTCGGAGTGCTTTTTTGTTTCTATACTAAATATATTAAAGGAGACTCACATGAGCACAGAATTTTCAAGAAAATTGTTAAACATCATCAATGAGAACAGCCAACCAAAAGTTCAGCTTGATGAAGGAATGATGGATATGCTAACACCATACATCAAAAAAGCAGCTAATGCATTAATGTCGAAATTAGATCCTCAAACACTTCAGGGTTTAAAGCAAGCATACGACCAATCAGGTGGTGACAAGAATAAATTTATGTCAGCCATTGGTATCACTCCGCAAGACCTTGCACCTTTGGCAAAAGGTTCTACTCCTACCCCTCAGCAAGTCAGTGAAATGTTTGGTTCAGGTAGTGGTTTAAAGGGCAAAGTATTATCAGCTATCTTCAACATATTACCAATTGTAGGTGTACTAGATGCATTATTCCAAGGACCAATTGGTAGTGCTTTGCAGAGTGCAGGCGGTGATATCGCTCAGTACATATTCTATATTGCTTCTGCCGCATTAATTTGGGGTGTTGGCAACTATGATTTCAGTGATACTGATAAAGGTGCTAAACAACTTCCTGGCAATACAGGAATGTAAATTTTAGATAATAAGTTACTTAAAAGCACTCTTTCGAGTGCTTTTTTGTTTCAGTAGATAAATACTTTATACATCTTAGATGTAAACAATAAAGGAAAACAAAATGGCATATACTAACAAAGCACACGGTGTTACATTACCAACATCAACAATTCAAGGTCGTGAATTCTTCTGGGTTATGATTGACGCAAACGTTGACGTAGAAACAGATTATGATACAATCGGTAGTAACTTTCAAAAACTAGTTACTGCATTGCAACAAGTTGCAGAACTTCATATCATTGGTCTTCCAAATGGTCAGTTGACTACTTTTGCATTGTCAATGAATACAACACCAGGTTCAGGTGCATATGATGCAACTACTATCGGTGCACTAGAAACAGCAATCGATGACTCAACAGGCTGGTCAGTTAGCGTTTATGACGCACGATTAAACGGTAGTGGTTTCGATACTGACTATTAATCATTAACTTGATTACAAAAAGGTACATTCGTGTACCTTTTTTTGTGGCTTGATAAATATATCATATTGAGGAATTTTTATGAATCCAACAGAGATGAAAAAATTAATGGATATTGTAACTGGAACAACACAGTACAATTCTATGCTAGAATCTATACAAGGTGATGCTTATAGACAACTATACATTACTTGGTATAACTTAGGTCCATCTTTAACTGAAGCTAGAGTAACACGTGACCAAGTTGAAGCAATTTTTAAAGCAGTGGCAGACGGTGCTATGGCAGGAAAGAATACTGATGATGCCGGTGCATCAGTGAGTAACAGAACAATGTTAGGCAAGACTGCTGATGTTGGATCTAAAGTAGCCGCAGCTTGGGATAACTTTAAGCACAAAATTGCAACGTCGGGTCCTGTGAGTGGTTTTGATGTTGCGTTTGATGACGTACAAAAGAAATTATTGTCAGCGGCTGGCGGAGACAGCGGTGCGATTGGTAAAGCACTTAACGCTTACAAACAATTTGCTACTAAGTACCCAAAGATGCAAGGTGCTATCTATGCAGGTTTAATTATACTTTCGGGTATCAGTGGTTGGGGTCTTGGTGGCGCAGCCGTGTTGGCAGGTATCAGAACATTAGACAGATTACTACAAGGAGACCGTGCAAGTTCAGCTTTGTGGAAGGGCTTTAAGACTGGTGCTCTATCTTATGGTGCAAGTCACTTAGTAGGTCAAGCTGGACCAGATGCAGGTGGCGGCGGAGATGCTACTACCCCTGATGGAACTACACCAGCTGATACTACACCAGCTGATACTACACCAGCTGATACTACTCCTAATAATGTTGACACATCAGGTATACCTACAGACGGTGACATTTCTAAGTATACTATTATGAAAGGTGACCAATTAGGGTACATTGCTCAAGCTAACGGTGTTTCTGTCGAAGATATCAGGGGATTGAATCCACAGATTGATTTCTCTCAACCATTACAACCTGGTATGGAGATTAATTTACCTGCACAAGGTGATGGCGCAGGTTCAGTATGGCAGAACTACAGAGGTGACATGTACGGGGATAAAGTTCCTAACTCTGCTGGCGGTACGGATGCTGTTCAAGGAGCAAGTCAATCTCCAGCAGCTCCGGAAACACCGACACCAAGTGGAACTACCCCACAAGGTGACTCTCAACTAACACCAAAAGGTGATAACTGGCAGAATTATGCAGATGCTAGTTCATCGGCTGGAACTACAGCACCATATGGTGCTAACATGAGTGATGAATACTTAAAGAGAGTAATTCAAGCCGATGAAAATGGTGTGAAAATGCGTTTCTTGATTAGCCCGGAAGATGCTAAAAAAGCACTTGAGTGGAAACTACAAAACGGTGGCACAGTTAATAATAGAGCATTAGGCGAATCTTTCAATAAAGCTAAAATCATCCGTTCTTGGAAATTGCAAGAAAGTATGAAGTTACCATTACAATCTAAGTTATATTTGACACCTGCAGGTGTTGAAAGAATATTTGAAGCAGTATCTAGAAAAGAAATGATGAACGAAGGTATTTGGGATTCTGTAAAAGATACTGTAAGTAAAGGTTGGGAAACAGCTACTAACAAAATTACTTATAACAAACTAATGTTATGGTGGGATAAGAACTATAGCTCTCGCACAGATGCAGGAGAAGTAGATACACAAGAAGTTATCGATTTCTTAAAGAGAATGGGAGTCGGTGAATCATTAATCAAGCAAGTATTTTCTGAACTAAAGATTCCTGCGAGCCCAACAGTATCTCCTGACTCAGTAGATCCTAAGATGAGCCCAGATGTGTCTACTGGTACACCTGCTACTTCTGATGCTACAGGCGCTTCATCAGCGGCTGCAAGTACTAAACCTAATCCAAATCAGATGGCACAAGAACTTAAGGCACTTTGGGATGGATGGCGTGAGAAAGATGCTTCAATCGGAGCACCTGCTGTTAAAGCTCAATTAAAAGATATGTGGATGAGTTCAGGCGGCACAAATGTAGCTGAAGGTCGAAAGACTAGACGTTAAAACAAAGAGCACTTCGGTGCTCTTTTTTATGGCTGTCAAGTGCTATTGTGCGAAAATGATAAATAATAGATATAGTTAATATTTGGGATATACATGGCAGCAGATCCATTAAATTCAGTAGGTGGTTATAGCGTTAGCATTCCACCAGTGCAAGTGATTGATTTCACTGGCAATGTAACCACGCAACATATTGCAGTTACTAACATTGATGTTAGTGCAAATCTTGTTGTATCTGGTACTTGCATTGCACAGAATTTTGTAGGGGACTTAGTTGGTAATGTATCATCTGGTGGTATTATTGCTCCTGGATACAACTCACAAGTATTGTATAATGATAATGGTAAAATTGAAGGTACTGGTGTATTAACAATTGATACGTCTAATGACAAAGTTACAATCACCGGTGAGTTATTAGCTAATGCACTCACTATTGGTTCTACTGAAGATAATCAATTTTGTACTACTAGAGTTTTGTTAGCAACAACAGTTAGCAACGCTCCGGATCAAAATTTACACAGAACACCAGCAGATTCTATTTGTTCTATCGATTATACAATCATTGCGTCAGACAATACATCTAACACTAGACAAACTAGTAAATTATTTGCTAGTGTTTTAGGAAGCGAAGTAGGGTATTTTGAATATGGTACGATTGATGTACCAGTCACAAGCCCGGGCGTAGGTGACTTTAAAGTAGTGTATAGTGGGGGAAATGTAGTGTTAACAGTAAGTCCAATTCCAAACAGTTTGGTTAACTACAAAATAATGATTACTAGCTATAAAGCATAAGGAAGATAAAAATGGCAATTAGAAAGTTTAACTCTGTCGGTGGTTTCTCAGTCGGTGAAAATCCAACGGACATAATCTTAGCAAATGGTGATATTACTACTACCAATGCTAATTTAACTGGTAACTTAAATGTTACTCATGTTAATGCAGGTAATGTCTACACTGACAATCTGCGATATGCAAACGGTGTTGTATGGGACTTACAAGAAGCCGCAGGTACTGATGGTCAAATTCAATTTAACAGCAATGATAACTTTGCAGCTAGTGGTAATTTAACATTTGTTGAAGGTACGAGTGGTGTAGGAGCTACACCGGCAGCTCTTACAGTTACTGGTAATGTTAATACTACTAACTTATATGCTTCTGGTGATGCTACGTTTGACGGTACTGTTACTGCTACAAACTTCAGTGGTACATTTGCTGGTACAGTTGAACTTTCAGGATACGAAACTGGTATCGTTTATATCGATGAAGGCTCTGCTACTGCTGATGCCAACTTAACATGGGACAATGCTCATGCTAACTTATCTCTTATCGGTAATATTACTGTAGACAAGAAAGTAACAGCAAACATAGTTGTTGCTGAGAATTACTTTACTGGCGTATTAGGTGCTTCTTCTAGTTCACAACCAAACATTCACACTCTGGGTGAATTATCTAATTTAGATGTATCTGGTTCTGCTAATGTTCACGACTTCTTTGCTAATGGTAACGTTAAATTTACTGATGCTCAGTTTGCAAACAAATCTGTTCCATTCTTCGACCAATACAATCGTGTAGTTGCTGACGTATCAAAACTTTCTTATGATTCTAGCACTCAATTATTGCACACACAAAAGATTGAAGCTAATAGTCACTTTTTCTTAGACGGTGATACAAGTGAAATTCCATACTTAGATGGTAACAAGAAAGCAATTACTGATCCAGACTTCACATATGACGATGCTGATGGTACATTGTACATTACACGTGGTGTAGCAACTGGCTTGATAACTGCAGGTGATTTCTACACAGCAGGGAATGCAAACATCGATACTAACATTAATTTGTTGGGAGAAATATCTGTTGGTGGAAACGCAAACATCTCTACCCACTTGAATGTTACTGGTCATGCAGAAATTACAGGCTACGCAAATATTCAAGCTAATGCCAATATTGCTACAAATCTAGGTGTAGGTGGCACAATTGATGCTATTGATAGTATCACTACATCTAACAATTTGTTTGTTACTGGATATGCAAACGTTACTGGCAACGTTAAGGCTGCAAACTTAAATACAGCAGACAGTGGTTATGCAAACGTTCACTATTTGAAAGTTAGAGGAACAGTCGATTCTGATTTGATCCCGACAGGTTTAAATTATAATTTGGGTAATGCTACTCATCCATGGAAAGACGCTTGGATTTCAGGTGGTTCGTTGCACATTGGTACTGTAACCGTCACCGACACAAGCGGTAACTTAACTACAGCAAATGGATATTACTCAGACACATTAACAGCAGAACACTTTTTGGTTAACCAAGAAGCTAACATCGTAGGTGATTTGATTGTAGGTGGTGACTTGACTGTAGGTGGTGTTACTACATACGTTAACGTTGATTCATTGTCTATTTCTGACCCATTGATTATTTTAGGCGGTGGAGAAGGCGGTGGTAACTTAGTACAAGCTGACGGTAAGGATCGTGGTTTATATTTAAAGAACTATGATGCCTCAGGTGCAGGTTCTGTATTCAATCAGTTCATTGGTTGGAAGACTAGTGCTAGTGAATTCCAATTGTTAGAAAGTATAACAGAAAGCGGTGACGTTGTTTCTGGTAATCTAGCAAATGTAAGAGTTCAAACAGTATTTGCTAATTTATTCCATGGTGTTTTTGATGCTTCATCAAGCTCACAACCAAACATTCATACAATTGGTAACTTAACTAATGCAAACATCGACGGTAACTTAAATGTTACTAGTACAGCAACAGTTGGTACATTGATTGCAAGCGATTTAACTTACCCTACTGCTGATGGTACTAACAGACAAGTATTGAGTACAGACGGCGCCGGTGAGTTGTATTGGGCTACTATTGATACATATAAGGCAGCAAACGGAACAAGTAACGTAACTGTTAATGGTCCAGGACCCGATAATCCATCAGGCACAGGCGGTAACGTAACTATCAGCGTGGGTGGCACATCAAACGTTGTAGTGGTATCAACTTCAGGAGTTGATGTTACTGGTAATCTTTCTATCTCAGGTAGCTTAGACGTAGGCGCAGTTTCTATGTCAGGTGTTGCTTTGGGCGACTCTGCTATCAAGTCAGAAACTTATACTACAATTTCAACAACACAGAACCAAACAATTGCATCAGTTCCATTAGCTGGAACAAGTATTCGTGGTGTGTTCTTTGATGTTAAGGGTGAATGCGTATCTGAACAAAAATATACAATCGCTTCTATTTCTGCTATTCACGATGATAACTCAGTTGATTTTGCAACCCATGGTTTAATTCATATGGGAGGTTCTGCCGGTAGCTTTATCGTTGTTTACGGAAGCAATTCGATTGACCTACAAGTTACACCTGCACATGGAGCTGACACAGTTTGGACGACACAATATAGAACAGTCTAAATACTACTGAGACATTATGCCAATTAAGAAATTTAATGCGGTCGCAGGTATCTCAGTAGGTGATGATGTCATCTTTGAGGTCATTGATGACACCGCAAACATAACCGCAAATAACTTAACAGTAACCGCTACCACAACTTTGGGCGACATTTCTAATGTTAAGATAGATGGTGGAATAGCAAACTACGTTTTAAAGACTGATGGACTAGGTAACCTGTCTTGGGAAAACCCTTTGGACGTGGGTGTTATTGGTAATAACACAGAAGTACAGTTTAATGATAATGGGTTGTTTGGTTCTAGTGCAAACTTCACATATAATAAAACAACAGATGTATTGACAGCTGGTAATTTAGTTACTAATAATATTACTGTTACAGGTAACATTATACCTACAACAACTGAAGTCTATAACTTAGGTAATAGTACTCATAAATTTAAAGACTTGTGGCTGTCCGGTAATACAGTTCAGTTGGGTAATTCAACAATTGAAGAAGTCAACAATACTATCGTTTTGACTAACCCCATCGGTGGTCAATTTATTGTTGATGGTTCGACTACACAATACTCGTCTGTAGCGTCAACCGTTTCAACTAACGCACAACCTAACATCACTAGCACTGGCACATTAATTGATTTAAACGCCAATGGCAACATTAACTTCTCTACTGCAAGTAACATTAATTTAGGAACAGTTTCTAACTTAATTATTACTGGCGGAGCGAACGGACAAATCCTACAAACAGACGGAACTGGTAATGTAGTATGGGTTGACAATACGCCTACTTCTACTGTTTTTACTGCAAACTCTATATCATTGACAGGTGGTGTTTATGTGTCAGGTGATATAACTAGTATCCAAACTTTTGGTGATTATAGCACCGGTAACGTTTATGTACTAACTGACGGTACAGGCACAACACCAGCTTGGTATGCTGACATTGATTTCTTAAACGTAGACAACTTTAACAGAGTTGTATTGAACATTAACTATACTCAGGCTTCAGGTCATACTATCTACGTTCAACTATATAACAATACATCAAGTGCTTGGGATAACATTGGAACATATACCGGTTTAGGATCATATTATGCATTTGCATTGCAAGTTATAGATGACACCCAGTATCTTTCATCCGGCAGAGTACAATTAAGATTGTACCATAGTAACGGTGGCAACTCTCTACATACAACTAGTATTGATTATGCAGGATTAGAACTTTCAAATCAGGGTCCACAGGGTCCAAAGGGTTCTACTGGTGCAACTGGTGCAACTGGTCCCGGTGTAGCGACTGGTGGAACTGCTGGTCAGTTGTTAGTGAAAGCTAACAGCACAAACTATGCTACAACTTGGACAGACTCAATAACATTGACAAGTTTAGTTGTAGGTAACTCTACATCCAATACTTCATTTGGTAATGGTACTATTGATGCTTCGGGCAACATTACCGCTAATAACTTTAGTGCAACTAACACAATAGAAGCAGTTGATGGTTTCTTTTCAGGTAACATTGATGTATTAGGTAACTTAAATGCATCAGTTGGTGTTGTTTATGCTAACTCAGGTATATTATACGGTAACGCAACTACCGGTGAAGGTGCGATGTACGCAGGTGTTCCTGGATACACCCCACTTCCATACACTATTGCTCAATTTGGTGGAAACATTGCGGGTTACGCTCAAATTAACTTTGAGAACATTAATCCAGTCGGCACAACAGACTATGTATTGACCGCTGATACAGGTACAGATACCTCTTACTATTTAGATATGGGTATTGCAGGTAGTCAATATGATAACTCACAACCTAACAACAGTTTAGGAACTGCACTAAACCCATTAGATGGTTATATCTATGCTCAAGGTCTTGATGCTAACCCAGGTGGCAACTTAGTTATAGGTACTACAGTTGAAGGAACTCAATTAAAGATTATTTCCGGTGGACATGGCTCGGATGATATAGTAGCTACGTTTGCAAATACAGCAGTAAACGTATCAGCAAACTTAAATGTTACAGGTGAGTTGTCAGTTATCGATGGTAATATCAACATTCCTTCAGGTTACCATCTAGAAATCAACGGTTCAACAATTGAATTAGAGAACAATGAGGCAGGTGTATTCAACTCTGGTATTTCTAATATTAACATAGGTCTAGGTGCAAATGTAAATCTAAGTGCCACTGGTAAACTAACAACAGTTAACGGGAACTTGAAAGCAGGTAACTTAGAAATCACAGGGGATTTGTCTGCTGGAAACATCCAATTATCTGGATCAAACGTAGCTAATTCTACAGTTACAAATACGTTGACTGCTAATAATCTCAAAGTAACTAATATTTTGAGCAACAGAGCTAAGATAACTGTCACAAATAACACCGTGATAGATTCGTTCCCAATAAATAGGTACAGGTCAGCTAAATATACTATAAGGGTTGCAAGTGACGATGGTTACCAAGCGATTGAAGTATTGTTAGTGCATGACGATGTAGAAGCATTCGTAACAATATATGGAAGTTTAAGTACTTCCGGTTCAGATATGGTATTCTTGACAGCTAATCTAGTTGGAACTACGGTTTCTCTATTGGCTACTGCTACAACAACTAATACTGATGTGAATATGATTGCTTCATATGTCACAGATTGATTCTAGGAAATAGAGATGACAACAAAATATTTTAACGTTAAGCATGGTATAACAACAGGTGACATACTGTTGGATGCAGAAACCGGTAATATAACCGTAACCAATGCTAACCTTGGTAATTTAGCTACAGCGAACTTCTTTACAGGTGATGCATATAAGTTAGCTAACTTGACTGGAGCTAACGTTACTGGTTTCGTACCAAATGCAGTTCATGCTAACACTGCAAATACAGTAACGACTGCGGCTCAGCCTAACATTACAAGTGTTGGTACACTTGTAAGCGCAAACGTTTCTGGAAACTTAGTTGCTGCAAATGTCAAAGCTAACACAATGCTCTCGACCGGTGATTTTACAATCACTGGTAAGGTTACTGGTGATTTAATTCCTAGTGCCAACGTTGGCTATGACTTGGGTAGTGCTTCATTCATGTGGAGAGATTTGTGGTTAAGTGGTACATCTATTCACTTGGGTGCTGCAACTATTACATCTGATGTATCAGGTACTGTTATTGCATCAGGTGACCAAACAGTTCAAGGTAATTTATTGGTCAGTGGTGATAGTAATTTGGGTAACGTGGCTACTGCAAATTATTTTCACGGTAAATTTGATTCAGCATCTAGTAACCAAGCTAACATTACAAATGTCGGTACACTAGGTAATTTATCTGTTACTGGAAATGCTTCAGTTGGTGGAATCAAGACAGATAATTATTACTATGCGAACGGTAATCCAGTTGACTTTCAACAAACTGCTGGCTCAACTGGTGACTTGCAATGGAACAACAACGGCGACTTTGGTGCAAGCGCAAACTTAACATGGAACAATGGTACATCAACACTTGAAGTTGATGGTACAATTAGTGTCACTACTGTTGAAGCAACAACTGTACAAGGTAGTTTAACTACCGCATCTCAACCAAACATTACTAGTGTCGGTACACTAAGTTCATTAGTAGTTTCTGCTAATGCAAACGTTGGTAACATTAATTCAAGTGGTGTAGGATACATCGCTGGTAATTTAGATGCAGGTAATGTTAACACAGGCGGTGTATTAAAGACAACAAGCACAACTAACGCTTCTGGTACAGGAACTGGTGCATTGATTGTTGCAGGTGGTGCAAGTATCAGTAAAGATTTGTATGTTGCTGGCAACTTATATGTGCCAAACATTGTTTCTACCTCAAGTGTTACACTTACTGTAGAAGATCCTTTATTATATCTATCCGCTAATACAACGTTCCCATATGATTACGATATTGGTTTCTATTCAGCTTTCTCAACCGGCGCAGGCAATGCAGGTTATCAGCACACTGGTCTTTTCAGAAATCACGCAGATAGTGCATGGTATCTAGTAAGTAACGTAGATGAACCAACAGGCGGCACAGCTGACCTTTCTAATGCAAACGTAGTATTTGACGCATTCAAAACTGGTGATATTGATGTAACCGGCACTATTACTATAACTGTTGACGCTAACGTAACAGGTAATGTCAATGCAAGTAATGCTAACTTAGGTAATGCCGCAACAGCCAACTACTTTATTGGTTCAGGTGCAAACCTAACAAACATTCCTGGTGCAAACGTAACTGGTACTGTAGCTAACGCTACATTAGCTGGACATGTCACTGAAGCCGCACAATCTAACATTACAAGTCTGGGTACATTGACTGGTCTAGGTGTTAATGGCACATTGACTGCTGTTAATATTACTGCAAACACTGGGGTGTTTACTGGTAATGCGAATGGATTGACTAATATTCCAGGTGCGAATGTAACTGGTACTGTTCCAAATGCGAACATGGCTGCTTATGCGGGTAACATTACTCTTGCCGCCCAGTCTAACATTACTAGCGTTGGTACACTTACTAGCTTAGATGTTAGTGGAAATATCTCTGCTGGCAATATAGATGGTGGAAATTTAGTAGAAGCAAATTATTTGAAGGGCGTTATTGTAGCAACATCTTCAAGTCAGCCAAATATCTCTAGTGTTGGTTCTCTAACATCATTGGATGTTTTAGGTAACATTGACGTAGGTGCTAACATCAACGTTGACGGTGAAGTTGTTGCCGTAGGTAATATTACTGCCCCGTATTTTATAGGTAACGTTGTTGGTAATATTAGCGGTACACTAACTGCCCCTGGTTCTAATACTCAAATGTTATTTAATGACGGTGGTAGTATCAATGGATCTTCTAAAGTAACATTCGACAAGAGTACAAATGTTTTTGCAGTCACTGGTAATATCACAGCATCTAACGCTAACTTGGGTAATGCCGCGACAGCTAATTTCTTCATCGGTGATGGTTACAAATTAGGTAACATCACTGGTGCCAACGTAACAGGATATGTAGCAAATGCAGACTGGGCAAACAGTGCAACAGTTGCTACTACCGCAGGCACGGTAACTACTAATGCTCAACCAAATATTACTAGTGTGGGCACACTGACATCATTGGTAGTTTCTGGCTTAACAACTACAACTACACTAAAAGTAACTGGTGGATTCACTTCTGATAGAAGCCCAGTGACTGTTAGTGGAAACACGGTTATCGACCAATTCCCAACAGGCTCTTACAGAACTGCTAAATATGTTGTTACTGCAAACGCAGACGACGGCTACCAAAGTGTAGAGGCATTATTAGTTCATAATGATGTTGGATCATATATTACAATTTACGGAAGCATCAGTTCTGGTGCAAGTGATGTAATTGATTTAACTACTAGCGTTGACGGTGTATCAGGTAACGTAAGATTATACGCAAGCAACGCAAGTCCTAACGCTCATGTTAATTTGGTTGCAACGTATGTGTAAGTAATTTTTTGACAATTTAGTTTGTTCATAGGGAATATGGAACTGTGACATTTAAGTATTTTAACGTTAAGAACGGGCTTAGTACCGGCAATATATATCTCCATGCTGGGAATAGCAATGTTGTTGCTAGTACCTTCATCGGTAATCTTAAAGTCACGGACAGCGCAAACTTAGGCAACGCCGCAGTTGCTAATTTCTTCATCGGTGATGGTGGGTTATTATCCAACATTTCTGTCAATTCTTCGAACATTGCCAACTTAGCTAACTTAGCCAATAGCGCAAACATCGCCAATCTAGCTAACTTAGCCAATAGCGCAAACTTAGCAGAATTAGCAAACATTGCTAACATCGTATCGTCATCATCACAGCCTAATATTACTTCGCTTGGTAATTTAACTACTCTAACTGTAGAAGGTCCGGTGTACTTAGGGGACGTATCCAATGTACACATAGGCGGCGGCTCAAACGGATATATACTTCAAACAGACGGTACTGGCAATCTAAGTTGGGTAATTAATTCTGGAAGTGGTCAATTACAACTTCCCGACGTAGCAATTGATAGTTTTACAGCAGATGGTAGTAATAACAATTTTCAGTTGTCAGTCACACCTGATAGCAAAGATTACTTAATAATCAACGTTGATGGCGTCTTGCAACTGAATGATTCCTATACGTTGACAGGCGATGCTGTTCAATTTGGAAGCATGCCGGATGCTAATAGCTTAATCGAAATAAGAACTCTTATTCCTGGACAAGCATCAGGTGGTAGTTCATCTAGTGCCAATACTATTGTTAATGGAAACAGTAACGTTAAGGTATATGCTAATAGTGATGTTACTATTAGTAGTAATGGTACCGCAAACATAGTTAAGGTTTCTACTACTGATATTACCATTTCAGCTAACTTAGTACCAAATGCAAATGTAACTTATGATTTGGGTAGCCCTAATAATGCATTCAGAGACTTGTACCTATCAGGTAGCACAATTTATTTCGGTGGTGCAACTATCAAAGCGGATGCAGTAACAGGTGCAATCGCATTAATACCCCAACCTACAGCTAACACACCCAATCCAACTGGTTTAGTTATTTCTACATCCGGTACAATTTCGACTGTGGTCACAAACGCAGGTAACATTTCAAACGCAGATTTTTCAAATGTAGTCGCTAACACTCCTAGTTATGCAAGCACAACATACGTAGATAATGCTATAAGTAACGTCACTGCAACTATCAAGCCACAAGCCAAAACTTACTACTGGAAAGGTACCTTAGCTGAAAATGTAAGTAACATGAGGTACTATATACCAGTAGCGTCAACATTGACTGCAATAAACACAAATTTAGGTGCAAATGGGTCAACACAAAGCACTCTTATCGTAAAGAAGAACGGAAGCACTATAAATACGATTACTATTCCAGCGAACACTTCTACGGTTAACCAAACAGTGAACGTTGCAATTTCAACAAATGATTACTTAACTGTAGACATTACACAAGCAAGTACAGCTTCGGATGCATATGTAACATTCGTTTATAGTTAAAAGGAACAAAATATGGACTATCAAAATTTTATATCAACATTTTTACCAGCACATTTGAAACCATGGGAACATGAGTACTATGTAGCTACATTCACTGAATCATTGGGTGAACAAGGTTTTGCAGATTACGCCTATGAACAAATATCAGACCTTGATGGTTTGTGGTTTAGAGTAATAGGTACTACTGTTTATTTTGTAGTTAAAAAAGACACTGTTATTCCAGAAGAATTTGGATTAAGTCTAACATCAGTTACGTCCGTACCAGTTGAGCCCGAAATCGTCCCCGAAGAAGGTCAATAACTATGTACGTTAAATTAAATTACACTTCGGCTACCCCGATAACTTCTATTCTTAGGGTGTTCACGGATATTGTAAACACATCTAACATTACAAGTGTATCTGCGCTAGTTGCACGTTTTACTAGTGCTAGTTACCATGCAGACTTAACTACTGGATTTGACGCTAACAACAGTGAAATTATTAGAACAGATAGTCCTACTAACACTATTGCTAACTATCGCAGAGATTCTACGTCTGCTAGTTATCCATTATCATTCATTTTCACATTACAACAGTCAGTCTACGATGCATCATCAACTAAGTACTATACACAACTAGCTAGTAAAACCACAGCTAATGCTGTTACTGCATATTATGGTACAAGCGTTACCGGCGGAACAGTTTCGACTAGCTCGTTCCCATTGTCTTCTGCTAATGCTACTACAACAGCAGACACTACTCCAGCATTAACTGTAGCTAATAGTAACAGTGGATCAATCATACCAACAGCTCAGATGAGTAACGTATATACTTTCTGGGCATATTTAACTGACGAGTGCTTCATCTGGGGAACAACTCATGGGACTAGTTATAAATCAGGATGGGGTGTGACTTATGCTGACGGCACTATCCAAAATGGTCCTTGGATCACTACACAGTATACAAGATTTGACTATCATAATTCAAATAGTAACGGTATTGTTCCTGTAATTTATACTAATCCTAATAGAGGCACTGGCGCAGGCTGGGGCCTTGCTGCTGATTACAATGACGCATTAAGTGTAACGTATAACGGTAACTTAAACAACCCATTTAAAGCAATGAATATGGTAAGTGCCGCACCTTATGTTGGTACTTCTTGGCCTATATTAACACATCAAAACGTTAACTGGGGTGTTGGTGGACGCACAAATGAAGTATATAGCCTAACTACTTCAGCAGTCGCTGGTACTTATAATACTTCAGCGAGTCGAGCATATACCGAACTCAGAGGAGCATTGACTACCACTTCGTACTATAGATGGCCAAGTAGCACTACACAAGCGAACGGATTTGCAATGCTTCCTTTAGTTTGGTCTTGTAATTTTTACGGAAACAGTGGCGGCAATATGACTAGTCAAGGGTTGTTCTATATTTTCAATGGTGATTACTTTCCTGGAGATGAATTCACATATAATGGCGTCACATACGCAATATGGCCAAGCTTCCAAGGCTACACTAACCGTTTAGGTATCGCAATACCTAAAACATAAGGATTAACATGTATTTGAAATTATCATTCACGGCAAACACTAACATTTCTCAAGTTATGAGAATGATTACTGCCATTATTAATAACTCTGCTATAACTAGCGTAACTGAGTTAGTGAGCACTGCTACTACAGGATCTTGGAACTCAACTATAACTCAAAACTTTGATGCAGCAAATAGTGAAATAGTAAGAACAACAAGTCCAAGTACATCTGTCGCTCACTATGCTAAATTACAATCAGCATCTTATGCTAACGAATTTAACATGACAATTGAGCAGACAGTGTATGATACTGCCACATCATTTACTGCAAGTATATCTTCTAGTACTATGACAGTCACTGCCGTGGCTAGTGGTACTATCACAATTGGTCAACTAATAACAACAGGAGCAACAGCCGGTACGTATATAACCGCTTTTGTTTCTGGTACATATGGGGGAGTAGGAACATACACTGTGAGTAACTCACAAACAGTAGCTTCTACATCTATGGCAGCATCTAGAAAATATTATATTCAATGGCAAGCAAACTCTACCGGTTCAACTTCGTTAACATATGCAACCGGTACTAGTATTACTGGTGGTACTATGGCTAGTGCTCAATTAGCATTAACTTCATCAAATGCAGTAGCAGCCTCAGGAGCAACATTAACACTAGTAAATGCATCTTCGGGCGCAAGCATGTTGATTAACGGTTATGGCAAAGACAACATTAGAACTTTTTGGTTTTATATGACTGATAAGGGAATTGTATGGTCGTCTACTTGTGGAACATCATACTCTAACGGTTGGGGTACTACTTATTCAGATGGTACTAAACAATGTGGTCCGTTTATTACATCACAATATACTAGATATGACACAACAAACAATGCATTGTCTGGGGTTATTCCGGTACTAACTTCACAAAATAGAGGCGGCGGACAAGGTTTAGGATTTGGTCTTAATAATGATTACACTGCGATTCAGAACGTCATGCAAACCGAAGCATTAACACCGTTTCTTGCAGTAAATTTATATAATCAATTACCTGCGCAGACAACTTCTTTCCCTCTAGTATCTTATCCTCAAGTTACTTGGGGAGTTAATGGTAGATACAATGATTTTGCCGCACTTAACGCTTCTGCTAACTATGGAAACCCTAGCACCGACGTGAGCAATAGTAGAGGAGCTACTTATGGGGTAGCAGTGAATACAACAGCAAGTACAAGATACCCAACGTCTAATTTAACTAATACTGGTTTCGCAATGTTCCCAATATCATGGCGTCATACTGTGTATGGATGTTTTGGTGGAAGCATATCTGACCAATCAGGCTTCTATGTTTTCAACGGGGATTACGCACCCGGAGATGAGTTTATATACAACAATCAAGTATATGCAGTATGGCCAATGTGGACAGGTTATACTGACCGTGTTGGTATTGCTGTTCCTAAGGTATAATAAATGGCTAACAACTTAGCGTTATATAACTTTCCTGATAGCTACTATACTAACTTAGTAGAAACTGCCGCATCGGTAAAATATGTAAGTGCATCAGGTAGTGACAGTAACAATGGTAATACAGTAAGTACACCGTATCTAACAATCGCAAAAGCTCTTACTGATACATCTGCTACTAATACAACAGTAACTATTGTTATTCTTGCAGGTACATATGTGATTACCCCGCAAGCGAACGGAAGCAGTTATGCAACGTCTGCCATTGCAGATAGTAATAAACCTAGAGTTTTTGTGGGTGCACCAGGTAAAGTTAAAATTCAATTTACAAACGCAAGTGGATACGGACCATATGCAGTAGATTTTCAAAACTCAGGTAGTGCTTGTTATGGTATTATTTTTGAACGTAACAATGCAGGTAAAGCTAACAATTATGAAGTTGCAATATTTTGCGGTTCAAGCACAGTGGGTAACCTTAAAGGTAATTTTTATAACTGTGCATTCACTGAAACCAATGCTAATTACAACTGGGCATTACAATATGACAATGAAAGTCGAATCGCATCACAAGTAAACAATTGTACTTTTAAATTTTATGAAGCTGCAATGGCTGATTATACTGGCGGACCAGGATTAGTTCTTAATTACAGTGTGTTTAGCCAAGCGAATCCCGGTGGAAACTCTACTAAATCTAACACATTATATAGTCAGACAGTAGATGCTACTACATATGTTACTACTGGTGTTACAACAGCGGGTGTGTATTCTGGTACATATGCATGGAATGGTACCACTACTATGCCTACGGGACTATATAGTTCAGCTGGCACATTTTACTCGGGAGTAGCGACTACCATCACATTAGCGACTTCTGGTGTGGCTAACGGCTCAACAGTGGCATATACTATTTCCGGTGTTACTTCAGCAGAGATAAGCGGCGCACCGTTGACTGGTAATTTTATCATCAATAATAACTCAGGATCTATTTCAATTACCCCGTTAAGAACATTACTTTCAGGGTCAATTTCAATAATTTCAGGCGGATATGCAGCCATGTGGCCTATATCATACCCAGTGGCTTTCACGACTTCGGTAAATACACAACCGTCGAATCAACTAGTATATCCTGCAATAATAATTCCTCCGGTTTTAATGGATAGAGTTGCTTTGTCTGCTACTTACACAATAGACACTGTTAATACACCTAGAGTTATCAATAATTCAAACAGAACTGCTAACACGTCAGGAAGTACAGCAATGGCGTCATTAACTGGTCCAACGCTAGATGCAAACGTTAAGCAAAAAACAGTTGGCGGCTCTACGGTTCAAACAGTACAAACCACTACTGTAGAACAAACACGAGAATATTGGCTATAATTTTAGAATAAATATAAGAATAAGGCAAGAAATATGGCAGCTATTACAAAAATTATTCCAAGAAGTATCAATACGACAGGCAACTATGTTGTCAACAGTATTGATGTTTCTGCCAACGTAGTAGCTGGGAATCTAAAAACAGACCATTTACTATACTCAAACGGTAGTCCATATGTCTTCACTACTAACGCAGCTGGTTCTAATACACAAATTCAGTTCAATGACAGTAATAGTTTTGCTGGTTCTTCAAATTTAACATTTAATACAACCACTAACACTCTTAGTGTCGATAATATCCAAGTTACTGGAAACATAACACCGACTGCAAACGTAACATACGATTTGGGTAATAGTACTAATAGGTTCAAGGACTTATACCTAAGTGGTAACACCCTACAGATTGGTGACGGCGCTATTACTATTGATGGTAATAGCATGGTTTTGACTAATCCATTAGGTGGTACGTTCGTTGTTGACGGGTCAAATGCAGCCTACGCTTCATTGGCAGCATATGTTACTGAAGGCAACCAATCTAATATTACACAAGTTGGTACACTAGTGTCACTGGATGTGTTAACATCAATCACTACTGCAAACATCAAAACAGACTACTTATTACATGCTAACGGTAATGCATATGTGGTAAGTGACTTTACTAACGATGCAGGTTATTTAGTTGCCGCTAACTTATCTTCTTATGCGACAGAAAGCTATGTTAGTAACTCTATTGCAAACTTAGTAGCCTCAGCTCCAGCAGCTCTCGATACATTAAATGAACTTGCAAATGCATTAGGTAACGATGCAAGTTTTTCTACTTCGGTAACAAATAGTCTAGCTAACAAGCTAAACTCAAATGCATTTACTTGGGCTAACATTTCAGGAAAGCCAACGTTAGGGAATATTTCATCTCTTGATTTAGACGGAAATTCAAGCAACATTCTTTATGGCAATGGTGTATTTTCTAGCGCCCCAACAACATCATACGGCGACACTGACGTTGTATCTTTATTATCTAACTTTGGTAGCAACACTATCACTACTACAGGTGATATATCTGTGGGTAATGTATCTGCTACTAGCTTCACTACTAGTGGTAGTGGTGGTAACATATCAGGTGCAGATTATGTAATCGCTAACTACTTTAGTGGTTCTGGTAATAATTTAAGTAATATCCAAGTTGCAAACGTAACTGGCTTAGGTAACCTTGCTACTGTTAATAAAGACGGTAATAGTAGCAACATTCTATATGGAAACGGTGTCTTTGCAAGTTCCCCTGTGAACTATAACAACAGTAACGTTGCAACGTTTTTAGCAAGTTTTGGTTCTAACTCAATATCTACCACCGGTAATGTAGCCGCAGGTAATTTCGTTGGTAATGGTCAAGCATTAACAAGTTTGCCTGGTGCAAATGTTACAGGTACCGTTGCCAACGCTACTTACGCTACGACATCAGGGTCTGCGTCGGGTGTAACATCTAATGCTCAACCAAACATTACTAGTGTTGGTATACTATCTTCACTAGAAGTTTCAGGTAATACAGTAATCGGTGGTAACTTAATTGTAAACGGTACAACTACTTCGATTAACTCGATAGTAATTCAAATTGATGATTTGGCAATCGTACTTGCAAACGATGCAAGCTCAAGCTCACAAGCGAACGGTGCTGGTGTTATAATCAATGGTGCTAATGCTAATATGTTGTATATTAATAGCACCAACTCATTTACGTTCAGTCATAAAATTAGTGCTGATGGTTCGTTATTATCAAACATCACCGGTGCAAACGTTACTGGAATCGTTGCGAACTCTAATGTAGCAAACATTGCATATAGTGTTGATGGTTCTAATGTGTCAGGTGAAGTTAGTTACGCCAATGTAGCAAACAGCATAGCAGTCGCAAATGTTACTGGAATAGGTAACATTGCCACATTAGATATAGATGGTAATGCAAGTAATATATTATATGGTAATGGTGTCTTCGCAGGAGCACCGGTAACATACGGAGATTCTAATGTAGAATCATATCTACCAACATACAGTGGTAATTTATCTCCTGGTAATTTAGAAGTTACTACATTTGCTAACTTAGGTGATGTTGCAAATATTTATATTTCTGGTGGAACTTCCGGTCAATATCTGAAGACGGATGGAAGTGGAAATCTATCTTGGGACACTGTTTCCGGTGGTTCAAGTGGATCCCAATCTTATATAACTGCTACAATAGATTCCTTCACAGGTGACGGGGTCACTACTGATTTTACATTAAGTATTGTGCCAGGTGACATTAGCCAAACACTGGTAAACTACAACGGTGCAATGCAATTAAGAAGTGCATATACATTGACAGCAGATGTTATTTCATTCAGCGAAGCACCGGCATCCGGTTCAACAATCGAAGTAACAACTACATCTGGTTTGACAAGCGCCGGTGGAAGTTTTGTATATCGTCAATATACCGGAGATGGTTCTACCGCAACATTTACTGTATCAAGTGCATGTGATGCTAATACAGTGTTGGTGACATTAAACGGTGTATTGCAAGCACCTACACTAGACTACACTGTAACTAATGGTACACTAACATTCTTGACAGCTCCATTAAATAATGAGAGAATTCAAGTTCGTGAACTAAAATCTGCTATTGCTACGGCAACTATTTCAACTGGTGGTTCAAACACGCAAGTTCAATTTAATGATGCAGGCATCTTGGGTGGTAGTTCAGGATTCACATATAACAAAACAACACAACTGTTGAATATCGGTAATTTAGCAGTTACAGGAAAAGCTAACTTAAACAGCGTATCTAATATTACTATAACCGGAGGAACTTCCGGACAGTATTTACAAACTGATGGTGCGGGAAATGTATCTTGGGCTAACGTTACTTCAGGTCTGTCAAACGCAAGGTCATTTGGCTTTTCACTAGTATTCGGAGGATAATATGGCAGCACCAAACTTAATCGGAGCAACAACAATTAACGGAAAAACAGCAGGAACAGCACTAAGTTCAACTTCAGCAACCACAGTGTTAAATAATCCAGCAAGTTCAGGTAAGTGTTTAAAAATTAACACATTGAACGTAGCAAATTACGGTGCTACTATTGCATATATAACTATTGGTTGGTATAACGCTGCAAATATCGGTGGAACTCAGTTTCAAATTGTTGGAAATGTAGGGGTACCTGCGGGTACTACTTTGAACGTAATTGATAAAACGAGTCAATATTATTTAGAAGAAAATAACTCGATTGGCGCGACTGCGCAAACTTCAAACACATTTAACATTACTGTAAGTTATGAGGATATAAGCTAATGGTAAAACGTTATGTTGGTGGTTTAATAGGTGCTACTTCTAGTTTATCTTCTGCCACTGGCGCAGTCGGTATGTTCACACCTTCAAATCAACTACAATATAAAGTTGCAGGTCTATGGCCCTTACCTAGTGTCCCGTCATTTGACGTATTAGTTGTCGCAGGCGGCGGTGGCGGGAACTATTCTCGCGGCGGAGGAGGAGGCGCAGGTGGATTATTATATGGAAGCTTATCAGTATCAAGTGGTAACACGGCAACTATAACAGTCGGCGCCGGAGGTAATGGAACAGGTAACGGTTACCCTGCTACTGACACCGGTGCAAGCGCAGGCAACAACACAACTCTGGTATTGAATGGTACTACTTATACTGCATACGGTGGCGGAAGAGGAGGAGTAGCAGATACTACAAACGTTACTGCTACACAAGGCGGTTCTGGTGGGGGCAGCGGTCAATTAGCTAATGGGGGAACAGGTGCAGGTGGAAATGCAATTCAGACTACTCAAGGTGTATTGACTGGATACGGTAATCCAGGTGGTTCTGCTGCCGGCACAGCTGGTCAAAATAGCGCACCCTACCCTACAGCAGGTGGCGGCGGTGCCGGCGCAGCAGGTGGCGCAACTTCGGGGAATTCTACCGCAGGTGTAGGCGGCATAGGTAGACAATATGATATTTCGGGAACTGCAACGTATTATGCTGGCGGTGGCGGTGGCGCATCTGATAATACTAGTGGGGGAGCCGGTGGTTTAGGCGGTGGCGCCCGAGGTGCATGGGGAACGTCTTCTGTTGTAGAAAACAAGGCACCGGATGGTACAGTTAATACGGGCGGCGGCGGTGGCGGTGGAAACCGTCAATGGTATGGAAGCAAAGGTGGTTCTGGAGTTGTGATAATACGTTATCCGGACACATATGCCCCTGTTTCTACTACTGGAACAGTGGAATATTCAGTAACTGGTGGATATCGAATATATAAATTTACTGCGTCAGGTAGTATAACTTTCTAAATAGTAAAGAACAAAGGAAAAGAAATGGCACATTTCGCACAAATAGATGAAAACAACATCGTAACAAATGTTATCGTAGCAGAGCAGGATTTTATTGATTCTGGTGCTGTAGGCGATCCATCTAATTGGATTCAAACAAGTTATAATACGCAAGGTGGTATTCACAAATTAGGCGGTACACCATTACGTAAGAATTATGCGGGTATCGGTTACGCATACGATAGTCAACGTGATGCTTTTATCCCACCTAAACCATTTAATAGTTGGTTGCTAAACGAAGATTCATGTAATTGGGAACCACCGGTATCAATGCCATCAGATGGAAAGTTGTATTCTTGGGATGAAGATACTACATCTTGGATTGAAATAGTACAGAACGCTGGATAATTATGACTACTAAAATTACCAAAGACAACATAGATGTCACTACAATAACACAAGTGGGAACTCTCTCAAGCCTTGAAGTAGCAGGCACGGTTAATTTAGGTGATGTAGCCAACATTCAAATTGATGGTGGTACTTCAGGACAGTATCTAATCACTGATGGATCAGGTAATTTATCGTTTCAAACTGTTACTGTACCTGATCCATTAAATCCATTTCTATTGATGGGAGCATAAATGGCAAATACATATAAAGTTTTGGGTCAAAGTAACCCGTCAGCAACAACAAACACAGATTTATATACTGTAGGTTCAGGTAAGAGCGCAGTGTGTTCTACAGTCACCGTTTGCAATCAAGCAGCATCATCAGCAACATTTAGAATTGCAGTAAGACCTGCAGGGGCAACTATTGCCTCTCAACATTATCTTGCATACGATACTCCTATTTCAGCTAATGATGTGTTGACACTAACAATAGGTATAACATTGGCTACAACTGATGTAGTTACTGTATACGCAAGCACCTCCACATTAAGTTTTAATTTATTTGGCTCGGAGATAACTTAAAATGGGACTGTCATCTCTTTCAAAAACAGCTTCGATTACTGCATCTACTGCCTCAACTGTCTCTGCTGGGTTTGGACCTGATACTACTAATAAAGGGTTAACTGCTACCGGTGGCGATATTACTGAATTCTCTATTGGAAATGCTACCTACCGGGCTCATACTTTTAATAATAGTGGTAGCTTCGTTGTTTCTGAACTAGGGTCAACTTACAGTAACATTGAATTATTAGTAGTTGGCGCTGGAACTGGCGCAAGACTCGCTTATGGTGGTGGCGCCGGGCAAGTGTTATACTATGGTCCCGAACAATCAGGAAGATTCACACGCAGAGTTGCTGTTGCAGGCACTGAACTTACTGGTACTGCTGTCGGTACATATGCTGTTGTTATTGGCGCTGGCGGCGCGGCAAATCAAACGCTCAATACATATTCTAGTAGCAGTTCATTTATCGGACCAAATATAAATGTGACAGCAACAGGCGGTCAAATGAGACTGAGTAGCCAAGGAAAGACTTATACAATAAGCGGGAACGGCATTCAAAGTGCAGGTGGTGGAAGCAATTCAGGAACTAACTCAGGCGCCGGAGCAACAGGACAAGGTGGTATTGTAGACGGAAGTAACTATTATGCTGCTTGCGGCGGACCGGGTATGTATTTTTCTATTGCCGGCGGTGCAACTTTAGTGGGTGGAGGTGGCTCATACGGAATAAACTCTGGTTATGGTGCAACTATGGTTAGAACTCGCGGAGAAGAAAACTTTGGTGGTGGTAGAGGTGATGAAGCTGGCTGGCCTAACACCGGCGGTGGCGGAGGCGGCGGCTGGAATGGAAGTGGTGCTAAAGCCGGCGGTTCTGGTGTTGTTATTGTAAAGTATAGGATTAGATAATGAGTCACTTTGCACAAATTGATGAGAATAATGTCGTTATTCAAGTGATTGTAGCCGAACAGGAATTTATTGATTCAGGTTTAGTAGGTGATCCAACTAAGTGGATACAAACAAGTTATAATACATATGAGGGTGTTCACTTGAATGGCAAAGAGCCACTAAGAAAAAATTATGCTTGCCCGGGATATACATATGACCCTGTTCGTGACGCTTTTATTCCTGAAAAAATATACGATAGCTGGGTGTTTGATGAATTTAAGTGCGTATATGTACCACCGTTTGACAAACCAGATACAGGTAGAGAATACGAATGGGATGAAACAATACAAAATTGGAAAGACATAACAATTTCAGTAGCTACCCCAATTGAGGTGATATAAATGAAACCGATTGAATTAGGATTTTTTGGTAATATTTGGGTTAGACAGCATATCTTAGAACGTGCAGGAGAAACAAGTCCCGGGCATATTCATTACTTTGACCATGTTACGTTGCTAACAAAAGGAAGTGTGAGAGTTGAAGTTGAGGGCAAAGACCCTAAAGAATTTACAGCACCTACATTTATTGTAATTAGAAAAGACCAAATGCATAACATTACTGCATTAGAAGATGATGTAAATTATTATTGCGTTTTTGCGCTTAGAAACATTGACGGAGAAGTAGTTGAAGATATATTCGGTGAACAGCATGATCCGTTATCTGCGGCTGATGCACCGGTTGATTATTGGGAAAAGGTAAAAGCTATCAAAGATATTTGATTAAAGTAAAGAAGATTATGATTATAGGACCTGGAATAACAATTGGAAGTGGAATAACATATACTCCACCAGTATCATACACTGTTGCTACTGGTGGTACTATTACCACATCAGGCAACTATAAAATTCATACTTTCACTACTTCAGGTACATTTTCTATATCATCTATAGGCGCATCTGATGCAAATATACAATACTTTGTTGTTGGAGCTGGCGGCGGTGGTGGCGGCAACGCTGGATTACGTGGAGGCGGTGGCGGCGGAGCCGGAAAAGTATTAACAAACACAGTGGTTGCAACAATCACAGGTGATATACCTGTTGTAATCGGCGCTGGTGGCGCCGGTGGAACTTATCTTGTTTCAAACGTAGGTGGCGCAATAGGTAGTTCTACAACAGTACAAGATTTTGGAGTAGGTGTAATAACATGCACTGGTGGGAACGGTGGCTTGCGCGGCGGCACTGGCGGTGGCACCGGTGGAGCCAGTGGTAACGGATATAATGGTGGAACAACTACTTCTAATACTAGCAATAACGGCGGTGGAGGCGGTGGCTCTACTGGTGTAGGATTCAATGGTACTACATCTAGTGGCTCAGGTGACGGTGGTCCTGGTACTACTACTTCTATATCAGGGACTAGTCAATCATATGCTGGCGGTGGCGGCGGCGGCGCATGTTCGAATACTAGTGCACCTAATGACCCAGGCTCAGGTGCAGCTGGTGGTGGCGATGGAGGTCCATTAGATTTTAGTGGAACGGGTGATGTTTTTGCTCCTAGTGCTACTGCAAACTCTGGTTCAGGTGGCGGCGGTGGCGGAGATACCGGGACACAAGGTGGCACCGGTGGCTCAGGTATTGTTATCATCAAGTATCGCTATCAATAAAGCTAAATACATAATAAGGTTTTTATTATGGCTTTAACTCGTCTACCCAGCTTTGCAGTTCTCAGTACAGATAGTTTCACATTTGCCAACGTTACGTTGACTAGTAATGTCACGGCAAATAACGCTAGTTTGGGTAACGCTGTCACCGCAAATTACTTCATAGGTTCTGGAAACAACCTAAGCAACATTCAAGTTGCAAATATTTCTGGTTTAGGTAATTTAGCAACCGTCGACAAAGACGGTAATTCAAGTAATATACTATACGGTAACGGTGTATTTGCAAGTGCTCCAGTAACATACGGAGATTCTAATGTTGCCTCATTGTTGTCTAGTTTTGGAAGTAATACTATTACTACAACAGGGGACATATCTGTTGGTAATATATCTGCTAATGGCATCACTACAAGCGGCAGTGGCGGCAATATTTCAGGTGCTAATTGGGTTCTTGCAAACTATTTCAGTGGTTCTGGCAACAATTTAAGCAACATCCAATTAGCAAACGTATCTGGTTTAGGCAATATTGCTACAATCAACAAAGACGGTAATAGTAGCAACATTCTATATGGAAACGGTGTATTTGCAAGTGCTCCAGTAACTTATGGAAATAGCAACGTTGTTACTCTATTAGCAAGTCTAGGGTCAAATAGTATTACTACTACTGGCAACGTATCAGTAGGTAACATCATTGGTAATGGTCAAGCGTTAACTGGTTTAACTGGAGCAAACGTCACTGGCCAAGTACCTAATGCAAACGTTTCTTACGCAGTTTATAACAACGCACAACCAAATATTACTAGTGTTGGTATACTATCATCACTAGAAGTTTCAGGTAACACTGTTATAGGTGGGAATTTAATTGTAAATGGAACTACCACAACTATCAACTCGACAGTTGTTCAAATTGACGATTTGGCATTAGTTCTTGCTAACGATGCATCTACTAGTTCACAGGCAAACGGAGCCGGTGTTATAATCAATGGTGCTAGTGCAAACATGTTGTATATCAACAGCACTAACAGTTTTACATTTAGTCATAAAATTAGTGCTGATGGTTCTCTATTATCGAATGTCGTAGCCGCAAGTGCCAACTCAGTTGCAGGATCAAATGTATCAGGGGAAGTAAGTTATGCGGTAACTGCCAACTCAGTAGCAGTCGCAAATGTTACTGGAATAGGTAATATCGCAACACTAAACCTAGACGGAAATAGTAGCAACATTTTATATGGCAATGGCGTGTTTGCAAGCGCGCCAGTTACTTACGGCAATTCTAATGTAGAAGCATTTTTACCAACATACACTGGAAACTTATCCCCTGGAAACCTTTCAATCTCAGTCGATGATTTGCAGATTACAGGTGGTACTGCTAACTATGTTTTACGCACAGACGGTGCAGGTAATTTAAGTTGGGTAGCTCAAGCTAGCGGCGGTGGTGGCTCACCTAGTTCTGGTGCATTGTTAATAACTACTGATGTGTTTACTGCGAATGGTGTGTCAAACTCTTACACTCTTACAACTACACCAGTCTCTGAAGATTACATTTTAGTTAATATTGACGGTGTAACTCAACTTCATAGTTCTTATACTTTAACTGACGATGTTGTGTTACTCGATGGCGTACCGGCAAACGGGGCAATAGTTGAAATTATAACATATGGTGGAAGTGGCCCAGTCTCGGGTGCAAACACACAAGTTCAATTCAATGATGATGGGATCCTTTCTAGTAGTGCCAATCTAACCTTTGACAAAACAACAAACACATTAAACGCAACAGTAGTTACAGCAAACGGCGCACCAGTTGCAACAACAGGAAAGGCAATAGCAATGGCTATTGTTTTTGGATTCTAAGGATATAAAATGGCAAACCCTAACATAGTACAAGTTTCAAACATTGTAGGAAATACCGCAGTAGCAAACGTAACAACTAGTGCTACTAGTATTGTCACAAATAGTTCAGGTAGTGGTAAGATTTACAAATTGAATGGTATATTAGTCACTAACGTTGATGGCACAAACACTGCAACAATCACAGTTGATTTGTATAGAAGCTCAGTTGCATACGTGATGACTAGTAACGTAGCTGTCACATCTAACACAACATATACGCCAATAGACAAAACATTAAGTTTATACCTATTAGAAGGTGACTCTCTAAGAGTTACGGCTAACGCAAATAGTAGATTGCAAGCAGTAGCTACTTGGGAGGAGATTAGTTAATGTTTAACAGTGGTATTAGAGGTAGAAGAGCCAAAGATAATGAAGGTTTGACTAGCCCACAGGCAAAGTTCGTTCAAACAACAGAACCTCAACCATCTATTACTGGATATACTATCAGCGGAACTGATGATACTGCATTAGATACAGCAGGTGGACAAACTGTACTCGTCAATGGTTCTGGCTTTGCGACTGGAATTTCTGCGACACTAGGTGGAACACAAATCGGTTCTGTGACTCTGATAAACTCGACTCAAATAAGTTTTACTACTCCTGCAAAAGCTGGAGGAAGTTACTCATTAGTGGTATACAATAGTACAGGTGGCGCGGCAATTCTAGTACCCGGCTTAACATACTCAAGTGTACCGACATACACTACTAACGCGGGAAGCATAGGAAATTATTATGAAACTACTGCAATTAGTTCGAGTGTAACTGCAACCAGTGATAGCTCGGTAACATACACATTAGCTAGTGGTAGTTTACCCAGCGGCGCAACATTGAATAATGACGGTACTATTACTGGAACCAGCCCAGTGGATAGTTCAAGTACGACATATACTTTTGCAATCAAAGCAACAGACACTGAACTACAAGATGTTACTAGAACATTTACCCTAACTATTAATACTGATGTGGTATCTTGGAGTAGTCCTAGTGATGGAGCAACTTATTCATTAGTTGGCGGCACGCCTATGGGAGATATTACTCTATCTGCATCTAGTGCCGCAGGATACAATGTTAGTTACACTGCCAATGCATTACCAACCGGAATAACATTAAGCGGTAACACTATTAGTGGAACACCTACTGTAGCAGAAAGTGTAACTACACTATTAACTGCATCTGCCGCTACAACAAATCGCACGGCTACTAGAACTATTAGTTGGCTGGTAGTATTGGGAGACTCGTTCTGGAAAAATGTTACGTTGTTGCTAAATGGTGACACACCAACCACCCCATTTACAAACGATGCTAGTTTGAACAATAGCCAGTTAACTATTCAAGGGGACACGAGACCAACTAATTTTAATCCATATCAAAGGGGTTATTATAGTTATTATTATCCAGCAAATGGCTCATACCATACTTTAACTAATAGTATATTCAACATAAGTAGTGCATCGACAGTGTGGTCATTGGAGATGTGGGTTCTACCCATGACATCAGGTTATTTGTTCTGTATAGGAAGTGGAAGCTCATATGGTAACGGAATAGCAGTTGATTGGGGGCTACAGAACACAAACAAGTTTACCTTTATGCAAGGTAATGGTAGTTCAAATATTAACAATATCACAACAACTAATACATTCTTAGCTAATAAGTGGTATCACTTTGCTGTCACTAAAGACTCATCTGGTGTAATTCGTATGTTTGTAAATGGTGTTCAAGAAAACACGGTAACGAATACTACAAATGCAGTTTCATCTGGTACAACGGTAGTCATCAACGGGGCTTATGATAATAACGGTTTGGGTAATTACGGTGGACAACGATATATTAGTAATCTACGATTCGTCAAAGACACTGCTATATATACTAGCAACTTTACGCCAAGCACAACACCATTGTTGTCGAGTTCAGTAAATTCATTGCTCACTTGTTTGACAAATAAATTCGAAGACACTAGTAACAATCAATTTTCATTGACATTGGGCGGGTCACCTGCAGTTTCTTCAGCACATCCGTTTGCAACTGTATACCAAGCTGGTACACAATACTATTCAACTAAGTTTGATGGTACTGGGGATTATATTACATCTACTAGTAACGTTGCCATCACTACTGGTGCATTCACTATTGAATTTTGGATGTACCCGATGGCAGTTGGTTCGTTAAAAGCACTGGTTGCAAACACATATTGGAATGTTGGTAATAACGGTGGTTATAGAATTAACATCACAAGTTCTAATAATATTAGATTAGAAGCATCTGCTGGTGTTTGGAATACTTATCCCACAGTCATTACGTCAACTACTGCATTGTCTGCTAACACATGGTACCATATTGCAATAGTAAGAAACTCAAGCGACCAGGTAAACATTTATATAAACGGTGTCGTTTCGGCAACACCGGTCACATACACTAACAGTTTAAATTTGGGTTCAGGTCAAACATTCATGTTAGGCGGTGTCATAGCAGACGGCGGACTTTATGATGCGTTCAATGGTTATATTAGTAATCTTAGGATAGTTAATGGTACTGCGGTATATACTTCAGCCTTCACACCGCCTACAAGCCCATTAACAGCAGTAACGAATACAATAATGTTAACTTGTAACGATGCAAAGATAATAGACGGTAGTACAAATAATTATACTTTTGTAGTTAATGGTGATACTAAGCCAATTACAGTCTCACCGTTCATATCAAGTAGTTATACTAATACCCAGATAACAACGTATGGTAGTGGATACTTTGATGGTACTGGAGATTACTTGACTTCTTCAGCGAATCCCGCATTTGCGTTTGGTGCAACAAATGATTTCACGGCAGAATGCTGGGTATACTTTACAACTCTTAATGCTAATCAATCTCCCGGAATTATATCTGTAGCAAACTCAGGTAGTAGTACCGGCTGGCAAATTTACGCTGACTCAAATAATGGCTGGGGAGTTAGATCCAACGCCGCTAATGTCTTTAGTACAACTAACCCTCCTAAAATAAATCAATGGTATCACGTTGCGTATGTTAGAAAGTCAGGAGTCCATGCTTTATACGTAAACGGAGTTCTTAACGCTCCCACATCATCAACTTCATACACTTGGTCAGACCAAGTATTCTACACTGGTTATACTCCTATAGGTCAAAACGTATATGGATACATTGCAGATGTCAGATTAGTTAACGGCACTGCATTATATTCCTCTAACTTTGTGCCCCAATTCTCAAGCCCATTAACAGCAGTGACAAACACGCAATTATTAACATTGCAATATAACGGTGGTACTAACAACAACAATGTTGTGGATCAAAGTAGTTTTAACAATTTGATTACTAGAGGAAACAACATAACACAGGGAACATTCAGTCCGTATAGCCCAACAGGATGGAGTGTTTATTTTAACGGCTCTACTGATTACATCAACACTTCATCTTCTTTTAATACTTCATTACCTGGACTAGCAGGAAATAAAGTGCAAATTGAAATGTGGGTCCTTCATACCGCAGTATCACGAACGTATGAAATGGGATTGATTGGAACATATGCGGCAGTGGCAGCAAACGGAAGATGGTATTTTGGGATTAACTCAGATAACACACTAACTTTTGTGTATACCACTGGTACTGGGTCACAATCTAAGGCATCTTCTACTGATGCTGTGCCACTTAATCAATGGACACATGTCGCAGTTACTGTGGATGCAACTACTAGTTCAAGTGCTACTATTAAATTTTATGTGAACGGTGTGGCATCAACAACTTCGACTGGTAATAATCTAAGCACACATGCAACAAATTACGGTCCACCTCAACTACCCGTCAACTCAAGTTATGTAACCTTATATACTGGATATATGTCTAACGTAAGAGTTATTAAAAATAACTTTACAATCACTGGGTCATTCACACCATCTACAACTCCATTGATTGCCAACCAAGACACTATTCTTTTAATATTCCAAAATAATAGACTAGATGATAATTCAGGTAGTAACGTTGACATGACTACAGCCGGAGCACCATCAGTTCAAGCACACAACCCATTTGGCGGTACATCTATAACACCTACTAGCTATAGTACATTTTTTGACGGCTCTAGTGATTATCTAACAATAACTGGTAATAATGTAATGAACTTTACTAGTACTGACTGGACCGTAGAAGCATGGGTATATTTGCGTGTGATGCCTACCAGTGATGCATGGCCAACCAGTTGGTCTTCCCACTTTATTTTAGTTGAAACTGGTACTACAGGCGCAGGTGATGGATTCAGTTGTATTATAGGTCAAACTAAATTGCTATGCCAGAGTAACGACTCTCAATTTGCCGGAACAGTGCACGGTATGGTGATTAATACTTGGTATCATGTCGCATACACTAGAAGTAGTAACACGATATATTTTTACGTTAACGGTGTTGCAAAAGGTTCAGTTGCATTTAGTGGAAGTGTTGGTACTGGGGCCAACACTTACATAGGAAGTGAAACAGGTGAGGGTGCATATTTCAATGGATTCATTTCTAACCTAAGAGTAGTAAAAGGTACTTCATTATACTCATCTTCATTTACCCCTAGCACTTCACCATTGACCGCAATTTCAGGCACTAGTTTACTTACATGTCAATCATCGACTACAATCGATAACAGTTCAAATAATTTTGCAATTTCTAGCACGGGTCAGGCTCAACCAAAATCTTTTAATCCGTTTGGTCAAACGACAACATCTATTGTTACGTATTCACCTGCGCTTCACGGTGGTTCTATGTATTTTGATGGAGTAGATGATTACCTATCACTACCTTCTAGTACACAATATAATCTGATAGGAGATTTTACTATCGAAGCGTGGGTATATCCTACAGCAACTATGGGAAGTAGTTGGGGTATTTTTGATGCTAGAGTTAATGGTGCAACAGCGGCACCGTATGCAATAGGTATGGCAAATAGTTCAGGTTATAAATTAGAATTGTGGACAGGTACAACATATAGAGGAACAAAGACTATTAATTTAAATGAGTGGACTCACGTTGTGTGGACTAGAAACGGTAGTTACTTGAGAAGTTATGTTAATGGAGTATCAGACTACGACAACCCAAATTTTGGAACAAGTGATATAAGTCCGGGAACAACTTCCCCGTATGTTAATACGAAAGACCTTGGTATTTCAGGTTACGACACCCAAGGATATATTGCTGATTTTAGATTCACTAGGGGAGTATGTTTATATAAAGCAAACTTTGAACCAAGTCGAATCCCATTAGGGTCAAGTACTATCTTAGGAACGACCATTTATCCATCAACATTCTTGTTATCAGGTACTAATGGCGGTATCATTAACTATCACTCGACTACGAATTTTGAAACAGTTGGTAACACACAACTAGCACCACAAGATCCATATGGTGGCAGTTATTATAGTAATTACTTTAGCACTAGTGGATTAAGTTTACAAAATAATTCAGGGTTGCAGTTTGGCACTGGTGATTTTACTTTAGAACTTTGGATGTGGCCAATTGATAATGTTACCAGTGATATCATAGAGATTCAAGACCGAACTACTGCAGGTTCTTGGGCACTGGTATATCAAAATAGTGTTATTAAATGGCAAAGTAGATGGGGCAACACCGATGTAGTAACAAGCGGTTCATATTTGATTAGATTGTCTTCATGGAATCATATTGCAGTTGTTAGAATCAGTGGTGTTACAAAGATTTATTTGAACGGTGCTGAAGTTGGTTCTGCTAGTGACACGACTAACTACGCACCGTCGACAAGTTTTACTGTAACAATCGGTGGTTCTGCAAGTGCCTATTATAATAATTTTTATGGTTACATGTCAAATATAAGAGTAGTAAAGGGAGTAGGAGTTTACTCATCCGCATTTATACCACCGACAGTACCACTAACAGTAATATCAGGTACGAGTTTACTAACTTGTCAATCGAACAAATTTGTTGACAACAGTACTAACAATTCTACATTTTCTTTTGCTCCGTTGGGTTACCCAGTTTTAGTTAAATCCATGAACCCATTCCAACAAAACACTAGAAAGAGTTTGTATTTTGATGGCAGTGGTGATTATCTATCTGCACCCAGCAATATAGGATACTACTTTGGTACAGGTGACTTTACTATTGAGTTTTGGATGTACGTGACAACAGCCTGGACGTCTAATAATGGTCCGGGCATTGGACAAAAGTTGGGAGATTCATATGGTGGTTGGGTAATATATAGAAACACAACAGTGAATACTGATAAGATATCACTGCGATTAGCAGGACCCAGCGGTGCATCTAATATTGACTACCCGACCACAGTGACACCTGTTTCGAATATTTGGCAACATTGGGCAGTTGTTCGTAGTGGCACAACACTAACTTGGTATTGCAATGGAGTTGCATGTGGTGTTACTACCGGCGTAAGCACTAACGTCATGGATACTGCCGCATCTGCATTGATGCTCGTGGGTAGAGCACAAACCTGGTCAACTGATTTTACAGGATACTTAGCTGAAATAAGAGTAACAAAAGGAGTAGCCCGTTACACCACGACTTTCACCCCACCGTCTAGCCCGGTATTTAAGAAGTAATAAATAAATCAAATGGATTAAAAATATGGCATTAACATTTGTTAAATCAACCGGAATCGATACTACTGGAAACTATACTGTTAACGGAATGACCGTAACTGGTAACGTAACAGCGGCTAATATCGTTACTAGTGGAATATACTATCCTAACGGAACAGCATATACTACAGGCGGAGGCAGTGGTTCTTCTACCCTAACCGGACTATCAGATGTATCTATATCCAATCCGGTGTCAGGGGAAGTCTTAAAGTTTAATGGTAGTTCTTGGGTAAATGATACTGATAGCGGCGGCGGTGGTTCTTCTTCTCCCGGTGAAGTAACACTTGACGTATTCACTGCTAACGGATCACAAACTGATTTTACATTATCAGTAAGCCCTCAATATAAAAAATACACAACAATACATATTGACGGTATCTATCAAACATCAAACATCTATTCACTATCTGGAAATGTATTAACATTAGTGGAGGCTCCCACAGCCAATAGTATTATTGAAGTTAGAACTAATTTGCCTGGGCAAGTTAATAGCGTAGGTACATTATCAGGTTTAACTGTTGCGGGGGATATATTACCTAGCGCAAACGTAACCTATGACTTAGGTAGTCCAACATATAGTTTTAAGGATCTTTACTTATCAGGTAATACGTTGTTTTTCGGCGGAGCATCTATTAAAACTGATGATATTACAGGTGCTGTAACTATTATTCCTAAAGCTACTGCTAACACCCCCAATCCAACAGGATTGGTTATTACTACAGAAGGTACTCTTGCAACAGTTAATACTTCTAATGGAAGTGCAAGTTCTAACGCTATTGCAAATGCAGTTGCAAACGCATCTAGTTCAGGTGGCGCATCGGTCACAGTAGCTAACACTGCTCCTAACTCAAATGTTGCAGGCTCGTTATGGTATGATAATGTAAATACAGGCGAATTGTACGTATATGATGGAAACGCTTGGGTTTCTACTAGTATTGTGCCGATGACAAATGCGGCAGCTCCGTTGTTATCTGGAGTAAACCAAGCTAATGAAGGATCGAATGTTACTATAACTATTACTAATTATGATTCACAATATGCATATTTAATAACAGTGTCAGCTGGCACAGTCACTAGAACGAACGGTCAAATTTATTGGGTGATGCCAACAGTCAGTGCAAATACTGCGCATTCTATGACAGTACAATCAATTTTTAATGGTGTGTCATGGTCTATTACTACAAAGAACATTACAGTATTAAACACGTCGGTTTCTGATACAGCTATAGTAGTCTCTAACTTTGGATATAGAGACTTGAACACGGGATGGATATAATAAATGAAAGCTAATAAAGCAAACGCAACTTTCATCAGTAACTTGTATGAACAAGAGTCTGGTGAGAATAATTGGAATAGATATCAAGTGGTCATGACCGGTGGCGCAACACCTATGACCTTAAGGTCAAATGCATCTACTGCAACTAATTTAGTAGTGTTAGATGATGTGACACCGTTATCAACTGGTTCAACATTGTATATTAGTACAAACAACGGATCGACTATTACCTCAGCAACAATCGGTGGTATTACTACTGGTAATTTAAATATTGCAAATGCAGCATTGACTGGTGGTACGTATCAAGATATCTCGACAACTGGTCCGGGTAGTTATGCTTATGCTATACCTGCTAAAATGAATTATAATGGAACTTTGTTTTGGACATTGAATGCCGCAGGAACTTCATTATTAGAATATACATGGACTCTTGGAAATGCAGCTACTATTGCTCTTACGGGAAAGTCTATGGGAGGTTTCGCTGGTCAAGGATTTGATTTTAGTGCTGATGGTAGATATTTATTTAGGATGAGTACATCAATTAATTATACTGTCGAAAGATTTACGATGAGTACTCCTTGGGATTTGAGTACGATTATCACTTCATCTGTTGTTCAAAAAACATTTACATCTAGTAGCCCTACTACTAACGCCGTTAGAGCTATGAGAGTAAGTACAGACGGTACAAAATTAATATTAGTTAATCAACAAGTGAGTAACGGTGTGTTCACGTATACAATGAATATACCATGGGACTTAGACTCTATATCTAATACATATTCATATAGTAACACCATCACGGGTGGTTCACTTGATATTTCACCTGATGGTAAAACATGGTATACCACTTCTTTTGTAGATACGTATGTTACTGGCATTTATGTGTCTGTTGCTGCCACTGCATGGGATAGCAGAACATTAGGTACTTCTGTATTACTAACTACACCTGCGAGTGGTACTTACACACCATTACAAGTGAATGGTGGCTGGATGAACGGGGTTATGGTTTCGGGTAACGGTAAGTATTTGATAGTGACACCGAACAATTATTCATCTGCCCCGCAAAAAATGACATCATTTAGTTTGGGCACTGATAAGGATTTGGCTCTATCTAAAAACATTGACATAACTGGTTTTAATTTGTCAAGTCCACCCACTCATGCGTGGATTAATAAACCAACAGTTAGTGTAGCCGCAGTTGCTAATAGTTCTAAATTGATAAAGACAAAAAAATATGTAGATATGTCAGCTTCTACTACAACTTCTGCTACTATCAACATGCCAGAAACAGGATTAGTTAGTGCAGGTGACACTGTACTCTTGGACGGCACAACGTCAGTTACAGTAGCTACTGTATCTGAAACTAGCAATGGGTCAGCCTTTGCTGATGTAGCAATGGCATCAGATTATATTAAGTGGGAATCTAAAACGTTCAATGCAGGAGTGACCCCGAGAGATATTACTATCAGTAATGATGGTTTTTATATGTATCTGGTAGGCACAAGTGCGACTTTGGGCGTCTGGACAGTATTTCAATATACAATGACTACTGCATATGATGTCACTACTGCTGTGTTGAAAAATACATTTAAGTTAAACAATAATACGTTGTTCTATAATGCCAGTTATACTAACGGAGTAGTGGGATTCGATGTACAACCAGACGGATCTAGCTTTATTGTGACCCACGGCGGCACTAGCGGAGCATGTAGCGTTCGACAGTATAAAATGTTAACTAAACATGATTTAGATAGTGCATACTATTATGCCGAACTTAATTTGGCAACGTTATATTCTACGGCTAGTACCTATGTTACACGAGTTAAGTTTAATTTATTAGGGACACAACTTGAAGTGGCTGCATACTACAGTAGTTCTAATCAATTTTTTGCGTATGTTAACATATCAACACCATATGATATAAGTACTGCTGGTACGCAAACTACAGTCACCGGAAGTAATAATTTCTATTTTGGATTCAACGGTGGGTGCTGGAGTGCTGACGGATTAAAATATTACGTGTTGAATGCCTACAACACAGGTTCAAACAACTATGTTAATGGATTCACCGCAACATTAGCACATAATCTTTCTTCGGTGGCATTTTCTACCCACAGTACTCTTGCTGGCACTGCTGCCACGTTCCCTGCAGGGTCAATGACATATACCAACGTATCATACTCAAATGGAAATTGTATGTTTATGACACACAACGGACTTCATTGGTATTTAGCCACATCATCAGGTGTGATATATCAGTTTGGTGTGCGTACTAAAGCTATGACAAAATACGTGATAACATTTGCAGCCCAATCATCAGCACCGACTACAGTATATTTGCCACCTACGACATATACACCCCAGACACTGACACCGTCATATTCAAGTGGTAATTTAGTTTTCACTGGTCAAGAAGTATCTACGGACGCTAGAGCGATACAGTTTAAATTAACTGATAACTTGTTGAACAGCGAAGTGACGCAAGTTAGAATTAATTTGGAGAAAACATAATGCTAGAAAGTAAAGTAGTAGAAGTATCACCTCAGTTATATAGAAAAGATTATACTTTTATACCCGACACAGTGAAGGGCAATAAAGCGCAACGAACCGAAGTAGTGTATACTTCTACGGTTACATATAACTCTTGGGTGTTTGATGCCGACGAAGATAGCATGAATAGAATGAATAGATATATCCAAATAGCAAATTACAAGTTTAATTACGATATATCGAATGATAAGACTACAAGCGAAGCATATAGAGATAACTATTTAATGACTTATGTTGATTGGAAATTAGCAGATAACTCAGTAGAATCAATTAACATTGAACAGCTAGTTGCAGTTTATCAACTTGCGGTCGATAATATGAGCAATATTTGGATTTAAAGTAAACCATGACATTCCCTAGTAACCCATCTAATAACGAAACATATGAAAGTTTTGGAAGAACATTCATCTTTAATAGTTCTGCCAATGCCTGGAGAAACTTTAAAAGTGGTGATTTTGTGGAAGCAAGTGCAGCCCAAATTAATCAAGCTAACACACTTGCCAACATAAACATAACATCTTTTAATGATGTAGAGACAGCCAACTTATCAAATAATGATGTTTTAGTTTATAACGTTTCGCAAGGAGCTTTTAAAAATCAAAACTCAGTAACATTAGCGGCTGCTACAATAACTGATTGTACGATAACGAATCTTTCTTTTCCTAAATTAACCGAGACAGTTAACATTGTTTCTTCCGCTCCTAGCGCAACCACAAACATTGATTTATTAACCGCGTCAATACATTACTATAATGTTAATATGACGACTAATATCACGTTGAACTTTAGAGCGAACAGTTCAACTACATTAAATTCTATTCTATCTGTTGGTCAATCACTAACTTGTACTGTGATGGTTCAAAACGGTGGCACACAATACTATCCATCTGTAATTAAGATTGATAGTACCACTGTTACTCCTAAGTGGCAAACATCTGCACCCACAAACGGTAATCAAAATAAAACAGACTTATATTCGTTCAGTATAATTAAAACTGCCGACGCAACTTTTACTGTATTGGGAAGTCAAGCAGACTTTAGCTAACATGCCACTATTATCTAGTTTAGGTCAAGGAACACCACATGCTTATGGACACAATAAAAGAAGTGTTGGTACAACCTCTGCTAAATCAACTAAAGTGTTCAACATAACTCCCAGCGTCAGTGGTAAAAGCACATGGGATTTAGATGCGGACGGTCCTTTAAGTTTACCCACTGCTGGAACTTGGGTAATAACACCAGTATATACGTTAACTCCTACTGTTAAAATGTGGGGAGCGGGCGGTGGCGCAGTCAATTATTCTGCTAACTGCATGGGAGGAGCTGGTGGATACACCACGGGAGTAATTACATTAGCTGCAGGAACATCCTACGACTTAATAGTAGGAAGCGGCGGCGCTGGCGGAACTGCTAACAGAAACGCCGCCGGTGGTGGCGCTGGAACAGGCATACAATTTACTGCCAACACTGTTGCAGTTATGGCTGCAGGAGGTGGCGGTGGAGGTTACTCGACAGTTGGAAGACAAGCAGGCGCAGGCGGAGGCTCTTCTGGTCAGGCAGGTGACGGCGCAGCCGGTGGTCCAGGAGGAACTCAATCTGCCGCAGGTGTAGGTGTGTCAGGTGGCAGAAGAACCGGTGCAAGTGGTTCAGGGCGTAATGGTGGCGGCTTAGGAACTGGGTCACTAGCATTTGCAGGAGGAACAGGTTTTGGTAACGGAGGTGCCGGCGCTTATAACGGCGGTGACGCTGGATCGGGCGGAGGTGGCGGAGGTTACTGGGGTGGTGCCGAAGGCGGGGGAGATGCCGGTGGCTTTGGCGGCGGCGGCGGATCCGGGTATTATAACCCTACGTATGTTACTGGTGGTACAACAACTGCAGGTAACTACGGCACAGTAGCAAATTCAGCCGACGCTAACAGGGGTACTGCAGGTGATGCAGGAACAAGCGGAGCCAGTAATACGATAACTGATTGTAACGGTAAACCCGGTAAGATTTACATCGTGTAATAAACTAAATATGTTATAGGATAAAATAATGACTTTATTAACGACCGTAAAACCTAGAAATATAGACGTTACCGGAGACTATGTAGTTAACACTATTAGTGCAACTGGTAACGTAACCGCAGATAACATTGTTACCAGTGGCATATACTATCCTAATGGAACAGCATATACTACAGGTGGCGGTGGTAGCGGAAACGTAATATCAAACGTTGCGTTGACAACTCTTACTTCAGTTGATAGTTTTGTAGGTGATGGAAATACTACAGTATATGAATTATCTACTGTACCAGATGGAATTAACAATATAACTGTTAATTATAACGGTGGGATGTTATTGAAAAACACCTACACAATTAACGGTGCTAATATTACTTTTGGAAGTGCACCTGCAACTGGTGCAGAGTTTGATGTAATAGTGTTGCGACCATCGGATCCTTTAACATCTTTATCTGTGTCTGGTAATGTTAGTGCAGGAAATATTCTTACTGACAATCTGTTATATGCGAACGGTTCACCATGGAGCCTAGGTGGCGGAGGAGGGGGCGCAACTGTAACAGTATCAAGTAACCCACCGTCATCCCCGACAGAGGGAGCATTATGGGTAGATAGTGATACTGGTGATATGAGTGTTTATTTTAGTAATGCCTGGGCTGCTATTACTGCACAAACGTCTACTGCTGAAACAGTAACTGCCAATAACCAACCCAACATTACTAGTCTAGGTACATTGACCTCACTAGTAGTTTCCGGCAACGTAACCTCCGGAAATGTCAAGACTGATAACTTACTGTATGCAAACGGTGATCCTTATTCTTTCGGTGGCGCAGTAGCAGTTAGCGGGATAGCGCCCGTGTCACCATCTGAAGGTGATTTGTGGTTAGATAATAACACAGGTGAAATGAGCATTTATTTTAGTAATGCTTGGGCAACTGTTGGTGGTGGAGCTACCCCTTCAATTCCTGCAGGTTCTTCTTCACAAGTTCAATTTAATGCAAACGGTTTATTTAGTACAAATGCAAATTTCACATTTGATACTAGCACGGAAACATTGAGTGTTTCTAAAATATCAAGCAATGGCTCAGCTTTGTTTTCGATTGCAGGAGCCAACGTTACAGGTAGAGTTGCAAATGCAAACGTTGCGTATACTGTTGCTAACGCCGCCCAACCCAATGTTACAAGTTTAGGCACATTAGCTAACCTCACTGTATCAGGCGCCGCAACATTTTCTGGGGGTAATTTCACAGTATCAAGTGCAGCAACTTTTTCTGGGTTAGTAACAACTTCAAGTTCATCTGAAGTTATTCAAACTAAATCGAGTGCAACGGGTGTAGTCGTACATGATATTAGTATAGGGACATCATTTTACCACACGACACCTTCAGCAAACTTCACTGCTAACTTTACCAATGTTCCGACAACAAACGACCGAGTGTTAGTTGTAGCATTAGTAGTTGTGCAAGGCTCAACAGCGTATGTTCCCAATGCCATACAAATAGACGGTATAGCACAGACTATTAAGTGGCTTGCCGGTGCAGCACCTACAGGTAACGCATCAAAAACTGACATAATATCATTTAGCTTGATTCGTACTGGATCAGCATGGGTAGTTTTTGGTCAATATTCTGATTATAGTTAAGACGACCATGGCGAAGTTTACAACTTTTGCAGGATCTTTTACAGGCCTTACGTCAAGAGCAGTCAAAAAGATATTTAATGTAGCGTCAATATCAGGACTTGTTGGTTGGTACGACATGACAGCAGTAACTTCCACACAATGGACTGACAAATCCGGAAGTGGTAATCACGCTACTATTTCAGGAGCATCTGTTACTTCGATATCTGCAGGAAACGGTGCTTCTTTAATTACAAGTTGTTTATACGGATCTTCTGGGTCGCATACTGTTCATTGGCCTACTACTATTTTACCATCAACTTATACACTATTTCATGTGACTAGATATCAAGGTGGTGCAAACGCTCGAATATACACTGGTAGTGGTAACAATTGGTTATCAGGTCATTGGGGCGGATTGTCAGGGCAATTTTACCATGAAGGTTGGTTAACTAACAATTCTAGTAACTATTACGGTAATAATTGGTTCATAACTACAGACCAAAATAATTTAGCTAGAACTAACGGCATACAACGGGGTACCGGTGGAGGCGCTTCCGCTAGATTATCAATTAACTTATGCCCATACGGTGAACAAAGTTTTTGGCAAACAGTCGAATGTGTTGTTTACAATAGAACACTTACGAGTACTGAATATACTAAAGTTGAAGATTATCTTGCTTCTAAATACGGCATTACTCTGAATACATAATAAGGAATATAAATGGCAATCAGCTTCCCAACTAACCCAAGTCTTAATGACACTTATACATATAATGACAGAACATGGACATTCGATGGTACAAAATGGGGAGTACCGTTGGCAACTTCGTCTTTGCAACTTTCTGATGGTTCTGTAACCGCTCCTATATTAGCTAGTAATGCAGTTACGACAGATAAGATTGCAACTGGCGCGGTGACTGCAACAAAATTAGCTGCCGGCGCAGCAGTACCGAGTCAATCAGGACAAACTGGTAAATTTTTAACTACTGATGGTACAACTGCATCATGGGCAACAGTCACTACTACCCCGGCGGACGGATCTATCACTGCTGCCAAGCTAGGCTTAGGCACAGGATATCTTCCAATGGCAATAGGAACTACTTCTGAACGACCATCTAGTCCTGCAGCAGGCTATACAAGAATTAACACAACTACAAACTATTTTGAAGTTTATTACAATAGTCAATGGATTAATCTACAATACATTGGTGCTATGACTATAACATATACAGGTACACCGACGGTGTCTACCGTAGGCGGATACACTGCATTGTTATTCAACAGCTCTGCCTCTATCACTGTTACTAATATGCAGTCTGGTTCTACCTTTGAATATCTATTAGTAGCAGGTGGCGGCGGAGGAGGGAACACAATGGGAGGTGGAGGCGGCGCCGGTGGACTATTATATAATAGTGGTTTTTCTCCTACATTAAATACTACCTACTCATTCACAGTCGGCGCTGGCGGCGCTGGTGCTACTAACCGAAACACAGTTGCAAGTAGTGGTTCAAACACAACTGGATTTAGTTTAACTTGTACTGGTGGCGGTGGTGGCGCTGGCTGGGATTCAGGAAACAGCTCCGCAGGTGGATCCGGTGGCGGGGGTGTAAACGGCAGAACCCCGGGAGCTGGAACTGTTGGTCAAGGTTTTATAGGCGGTGTAGCAGGAGGCTCAGTCGCGGGTGGTGGAGGAGGAGGTGCGACAGCAGCTGGTTCAGCTGGAGCATCCGGTCCAGGTGGCGCAGGCTACACTGTTTCGTCAGTCGGGCTATCTTTCGGCGGCGGTGGAGGAGGCGGCTGGGGTTCAGGATATGGAACTAGTCAGGGCGGCTTAGGTGGCACTGGCGGCGGCGGTAATGGAGGTCAAGCAGTTGCAGGAACGAACGCAACTGCAAACACCGGTAGTGGCGGAGGAGGAGGCGGTTTCGGTCCCGGTGACTACAATGGTGGGAACGGAGCTTCCGGTGCAGTGTTGATAGTATACAGGTCTACACCTTAAACTTACGCTTAACGAATCAGTATCAGCTAAATATAAGATATGCCAAATCCAATAAACAAATTAAAATCTTTTAACTTAGATCCAAATTCAACCTTCACATTCGGTGGCATTAATATTAGTAATATTGCTAATGTTAATATACCAGGAGGAAGTAACGGATATGTGTTGTCAACCAACGGATCCGGCGGTCTATCATGGACAGCACAAACCGGCGGCTCAGGTGGAGGTGGCGGCGATCCGTTCTTATCAGTAGTTGATTCTTTTACCGGTGATGGTACTGAAAACACTTTCACACTTTCTGTATCACCCGCAGGTTCTGAATATACATTAGTTATGATAGGAGGTGTTACACAACCTAGAAGTAGCTATACTATTTCAGGTTCAGACATTATCTTCTCATCGCCTCCACCAAATCAAGCTATAATAGAAATTACTATTTTAGGTGGTTCAGCTACTTTAGTCGGTACTGCTACTACGGTAACTTCTAATTATCAACCTAACATCACTAGTGTGGGTACGTTGACAAGTTTAACAGTATCAGGTAACATAACTGCAAACAGTTTTGTTGGAAATTTGAACGGTACCGCACAAACAGCCACAACAGTAACATCCAGCTCACAATCTAACATTACTAGCGTTGGAACATTGGCAAATCTAACTGTTACTGGAAATATAACTACATCAGGTACCTTTGTTGGTAACGGCTCAGGTATAACAAATGCAGGAACTGCTATCAATGTTGTGGGTAGCAGCCAACCTAATATTACTAGCGTAGGAACTTTAACAGAGTTAAACATTGCCGGAGCATTCAGTTCAGCTTCATTCTCAGAACCAGTAACAGTATTATCTAACGCAGTAAGTGTAGTAGCTCATAACTATTCATTGTCATCAACCTTCATTCACTTGACTCCTGTGGCAAACTTTACGGCAAACTTTACTAACGTGCCCTCAACTAATAATAAAATTGTAGTAGTGGCGTTAATCATATACCAAGGCGCTATTGCATACATACCTAATACAATTCAACTTTCAGGATTTACCTACACACCAAAATGGGCGAACGGCGTACCACCAGCAGGGTCTCCTAACAAAGTAGATGTGTTTAGTTTCAGTTTGGTTCGATATAATGATGGTTGGGACATATTCGGTCAAATTTCTACTTATGGGGCAGTTTAATGCCTCGCTTCACTAGTCAGGAATTTTTTACTACGCATGATCCGGGAGACCATCCCATAGGTGTAGTAGCCTCAGGTGGTACTAAAATCATTGACGCTATTTTTGCCGTTCACTTATTCAATTCTTCGGGTACTTTTACTATAGACAGAACCACTTCAATCGATTATCTAGTAGTCGCTGGTGGAGGTGGCGGTAGTGATGGCGCTGGTGGAGCAGGTGGTTTATTAACTGGCACAATGAATCTATCGGCGGGTTCGTATACTGTTACAATCGGTGCCGGCGGCGGCACGGGCACCTCAGGTAGTGGTTCATCTTTGGGTGGAGTTGTAATTACAACTGGGGGCGGCAACGGCGGAGCCCAGGCTACTGTGGGTGGTAATGGAGGCTCAGGTGGTGGCGGTGGCAGAAGCCCTGCATATAACACTCCAGGTGCTGCCGGTGGTACAGGCGTTGCAGGTCCGCCTAGACAAGGTTACAATGGTGGTGCAGGCTATTGGATGAACTTAACTTGGACAGGCGGCGGGGGTGGCGCAGGAGGACAAGCTCTCTCTACTGTAACTCTTGCAGGAACTACATATACTCAAAACTGGGGAGGCGAGTGTATCGGCGGTCCCGGATATCAATTTTCAACTGGTTCTTTTAAGAAATGGGGAGATACTTTGAATCCGGGTTGGTACGCCTCTGGGGGGACCGGTTTTAATGATAATGGTCAAGGTGAAGTACTCATGCCAAGAATGCCAGGCGGCGGCGGCAGTAAACAATACCCCAATGCCCAAGTGAATACAGGTGGTGGTGGCGGCTTTTCGGGAACAGGTGGCTCGGGGGTCGTGCTTATAAAATACCGCAGGTAAGTGAAAAAAGCGAGATAAATACATACTATGTCAATGATGAAAATAGAACCAAATGTTGTTGATGCCAATGGAGATTTTACATTTGGCAATGTAACCGTCGCAGGATTGCAGACTACTACAGGTAAAGTCATTGATGGTGTTTTAGAAAAAAATTACAATATCCCTGGCAGTTTAAAAACTAATACAGGTACAACTCGATGGTGGGTTCCTACTGATATTTCAATATCATCAGTAATATGTAGCACTACAACTGCCCCCAATGGGTCAGATGTTGAGATAGCTATAAAAAAGAATGGAACTCAAGTAGATACTGCATCAGTGACTAGTAATAGTTTTAGTACTACTACAAGTGTTTCCATAACAGCAACGACTGGCGATTATTTTACAGTAGATGTAACTCAAGTGGGTTCTACAATCACGGGATCAGACTTAGTAGTAACATTTTTATATTATAGGACATAACAATGGCATTAATAACGCTTTATTTAGATAAGACTTTCAGAGTGATTGACGATAGTACAGGTGCTATTGTTTTGTGGCAACCTTTTAAACCGTCAAGCACCGGAGAACAACTTGATTGGAATAACGAACAAGAAGCATTAGAGTGGTGGGAGACACAGAAAATTTTGTTCACACACACAGAAGCTCCTGCAATAGTAGAAACTCTCCCAGAAGAACCACCAGCTCAATAAAGGTAAAACATGGCAAAGATTATAACAGCAAAATCAACTGTAAGATATGGACTAGTATGGGTAGATCCAGATACTAACAAAAATAGAATATTTTTAGATAACTATGGCTACGATTATGACACTCTTGCACCTAAATGGATGGAAACCTTTTATTGGCAAGACCGTGCAGGTCGATTAGTAACGTCTGCTGATTTTGTAGAATATGGTTTTGTTACTACTGGGTATTTAGATGGCTGCGCTTGGGCTACTGGTAACACAGGTACGTACACTTCTGCTGGATACTTAGACCACTGGTACATGAGTTTAGATTATAGAAATTATCCAGTAAAACGAGCAGTCAAAGACACACGAAATAATATTTTGTTGACTTATCCTAGAGATGCTTCCGGTAACTATGATTGGTGGATGGGTCGTGATATGAACTTATCATGTCAGAGTTACGCACAGACTAAAGAAAGTCAGCTTTTCATTTATGAACAAGTAGAACCTAGAAATTTTAACGCAAGTTCATGGACTTATTCAACAACAACTGTAACAGTTACTGCAACTAATCATGGTTTATATGTAGGTGATTATGTTACTATTTCTGGTACTACAGCAACAACGAACGCACCTAATGGCACTTTCCCGATTCAAACTGTAGCAGACGCTAACACTTTCACGTATCAAGTAGGTCTTGCTCCGACCGGTACTGCAGGTGGAACTATGAACATAGTAGCGACCAGTTATCGTTTTTGGGGTTTAAAACCATCAGCAACATTGGGAGTTCACGCTAATTATCGTTCACGTTATGACTATACATATGATAATAATAACGCAACTGAAGGTATTAGTAGACCTACTGGTACAACTGTAGCTTCTGATTCAGTAGCAGCTTCGAGCCGTTATAGATTCTTTATGGGTGTCGATAGTACTCACATTTGGTATATGAGTGTTGGTAGAATTGGCACACATGACATTACCGTAGACAAATATTTATTAGCAGCGGGCGTAGGAACTTCAACTACAGTTCTAGCATCGTCAGCTCCTGCTAGTGCTGGAACTAGTGTATTGCAAACACTGCCTAGTAATATTAGACATGACACTTCAACTAGAAAAGTTTTTTACTCTAGTCATTTTAATACTAGCAACGCTTTAAACCCATTGAGAATTGTATGGACTACCTCAACTGGTGCTATATCATCTACTGAGTGTGCGCTGGGGTATCCCGCAGGGACAACATATGCTACTTGGGCAGCTATTCCAGCAAACACTAACTTTGATACGACTAACGGCGAAAATGCTTGGTGGTCACGTGGACATCAATTTACCAAAGATGGCTCTAATTATATTACATTCACTATCATCGACAAGTATGCGTATGGTAACTCTGGTGCACGTGTATCTACTCCTGCACAAAGAACTTGGCTCACATTTAAGATAGCTACGGGCACTGGTGATAGTAATTTATCCCTACATAGTTGCTATAGATTCAACACTTACAACTCATTCCCTGCAGCTTACGTACCATTTAAATCAGATGAAACTGAATTAGCAATTCTTTCAGATGCAGGTGTATCAATAGCATTTTTTGATACTACTGAATTTGATGCGTCTAGTTGGACTTACTCTGTTTCAGGTGGTGTCGCAACAATAACAGTAACAAAGACTGCGCACGGATTAAAAGCAGGTTATTCTATTACCGCATCAGGCGGCACAGCAAGTACTAATCCTCCTGTAGGTGTTTACAACGTTGCTACAGTAATCGATGCAAACACATTTACATTTCAGACAACTACGATTCCAACCGGAGCGGCAGGTGGAACAATGCATATTGGTTCTGGGTGGCAGTCAAAATTTTCTTCTTCTATTCGTGCAAGAAGCTACGGTGTAGATACATCAGGTAGATTATGGTTAGTCACTAGAACGTTCGGTACTGCATATAGCGAAATTCACATGATTACTAATAATTTACCTTCAAAAGTAACAGTGACGTTAGACGCTTCTGCAGGTGGCACTTCTAACGAGTATACATATAACGGAACAGATATAGAAACTTTCTTGAATGTAGATGCATATGATACTTCAGGTAATAGGTTAGTCTCTAGTGTAACGTTGCAATTAGAAGGATCGGGTGTAGTATTTGCAGGTAATGCAACTATTAATACTATTACAACTTCTCCGACTGCTACTACACAGGTTCCAATAACTATTACTGGTCCTGGACAAATTTCAGTAACTACTATGGTTAACCCTTAAGGAATATACATGATTTTATTATTCAATGATAAAGAATATGCTAACTATGGCAGCGTAATGGAGGATGTTGATCCGAGTAAAAAACGAATTTTCATAAACCGTATGGGTATGGATATTGACACGCTGGCTATTAGATTCGGTGAATTCTTTAAGGGACAGTCGGCTATTGACCAGTACAATACTACATCAACCGGTGATACATTTTATAACGAGGTTCCTATACAGACTTCTGGTAAATGGGTTTGGGGTCACGTTATTCAAGGTGGTAGAGCATCTAACCTTTCGCCTCCGGGGCACATGGATCCATGGTTCGCTTCATTGGATTATGATAATTTTCCAGGCAGACGTTCTTTTATGACTAGTAAACAACTATTAGTCTATCAAACATATAGTGGATATTCAACTAGTGACGGTCAGGCTGATTACTGGGTAGGAAATGATATGTCAGGACCTGCTGATTTTTACGTTGCAGGTAACGGTAACTATGTAACTGTATTTGAAGAGGATGTATACAATGACAGTTTTTGGGGCATCAACTATGATGCCGGTACATTTTATATAGGCAAAGTTACAGTTACTCGTTCTGCGGTTACTTGGACTACCCAACGTTCAACTACTACTGGTCAATATTTTTATCTAGGTAAAAACACCAATGATAATAGTTTTATGTTCATCGAACATAACGGCGGCAACGGGCAGTTAACTACATATGCTTGTTCAGGCAACTCTAACGTTGCCCCTATTGCAGTTCATGTTGGATCTACTTCACATCCCAACACAACACATTATCAATACCCTAGCAACTTATGGCATAAGTCAACAACTGAAAAAATTTACTATCAAGCTGAGTTCGATAATAACTTGGCACAAGAATTTAAAGAATTAAATTTTTATAAATTTACTTGGAACCCTGCAGCAGCTACTATCGTGCAGTCTAAATGTAATATTGTTTATCCATCGGGTACAAATTATATTGATTACCATAGAATGGCATTTTTTACAGCAGGTAACCATAGCAACACACTTAATAACTGGTTCTATAAACCGCACTACTTTAAATTTAACGGTGTTAATTATGTAACTTTATTATTCATTGATAAGAGTGGAGCTTCTTATTGGGCTGAACGTGTTCACTATGACCAATACAAGTTCCAATCTCGTTGGATTACTTTTAGTATTAGTGAAGATGGAAATACCTTAACTTATCACAGTGTCGTTGATTTTCCTAATAGGAGAGAAATGCCAGTATACTATATGCCTTTAAATTCTTCGGGTACACAGTTGTTGGTTCAAACATCACATACTATACACAGTATGAATTTTAATACTACGGATGGCTGGTATATATCAGATACCGAAGCGATTTCTGCAAGGTCAATTGGAATTGATTCTGCTGGAAGAGTATATATTGGTACTAGACATTCATATTATGATACTGCAAACTCACAACATGATGGTAGGGGGTACAGTAGCGTGTATCAATATATACCACCTGATCCTATCTATGTAAGTTTAGTACCAGCGTCTACTAATTATTTGTATGAAAACTCAGACATCAACTCAACTGTTACAGTAAATGCACTAAATTCTGCAGGAGCCCGTGTAGCTGTAAAAGTAAAAATAGTTATTACTAATTCGTGTATGACATTTACAAATGGTAGCAATACAAAAACTATCACAACATCAGCGTCAGCAGATACTACGGTTGATGTTGTTATAACTGGTCCCGGTAAACCAGTAATCGTAACTTCTGTTGTTTCTTAAAATTTTATGGCTATTCTTAATATCTTTGGTACCGATTCATTAGTCGAAGTCACTGTGACTTCAAACCAACCTATACAAAATTTTCAACAACGTTATATACATGATACGATTACGGTTAAAGAAAAGATGCATATTCATTTAGCTGATTCTAAGGTAATAAAAGGGACTAGTGTTGTATCAGGAATTACACCACCGTTGTTAATGAATAGTTCTTCCTCAATAAATGCTCAACATGAATTAATTGACACAACTTATATTCATTCTAACTTCCCAACACCTACGACATACACTTCACAAAATAAAGATTTTCAAGGTAAGCCGACATTGACAATCAAAATCAGAGGGTCATATGTCAGTGATAATGCTGCAGGTGGCGGAGCAACTGGACCATACTGGAGTTAATCAATGGCGTTTTTTAGTACTGTTAAAAAATATGGATATTATGGTTGCATCGTAGAAGATCCAGATGTAAGTAAGAATAGAATTTTTATAGAGAATCAAGCATTTGATGTAGATACTCTAGCTCCTATCCCTGGTGTAACGTTTGAGTTCCAAAACACAGCCATGCAAATTTCTTCTTTGCCTGCCGCTAGTATGGTAGAGAATCCTGTAATCATTACTCAAGGTAAGCATGGCATGTCTTGGTCTAATACAAGACAATACTGGCTAGGTGGAATAGGAAGAACAGATCCATGGCTGTTAGCATTGGACTATTCACAAACAGTTAGTAGAACATTTAGAGTTCCAACTAGAAGTGGTTGGGAAGAAGAAAAAGAATATACTGTATTTCAGTACCCAAGAGATATTACAACTAACGACCTTCGTAATGATGTTTGGATAGGAGATGATTTAGCTGATGGTGCTACTTTTACAGTATCTACTAGTAGCGTTAACATTACTCCAATGAAAGTTAAAGAAGATGGTATGATTCTCTGCATCACGCAAGATAATGATGCTTCAGGGGTCACTTATTTAACTAGTGGTGAAAGCAGTATGACAATCACTAACATTAGAAATACTGCAAACATTTCGACATTCTATATTGGAGAAGGTCCTGATGATTCAGGAGATCCGGGAAGTTACTTTGTAGAAGTTCATAATGGAACAGCAACTTATAACATTTACAAATACGGATCAAGGGGTAACGTGTCTGCAACTCTTGGTACTATTACCGGGGCTGTGACTAACATTATTGCACAATTCCCTAGTAACTTAAAAGATGTAGAAACAGATAGAGAAGTTTTTTATTCTAGCCACTTTAATGCTTCGAGTGTTTTAACTCCTAGAAGAATTGTATGGCACAAAAAGTCAGGTGAGTTTATGATATCTGACTGCACAATGACTTATCCTGGTGCAAACACGTACGGCACATATGCTTCTGCGCCTGCATATTTGTTGGCAAACTATAGTCCAAACACCTCTAATAATTATTGGATGAAGCCACACGTTTTTAAAAAGAATGGCACTTGGTATATTACTTTCTGCACTTTAGAAAAATGTATTGCTACATACCCAACAGAAAGATGGAACACTGCATTAAGTAGAGGATGGGTTACTTATAGCATAGGTTCAGGCACAGATGATAATCAACTAACATTTCATAGTGTATATACTTGGCCGTCTGCCGTTGCTTTCCCTCGCTCTTGGGTACCTACAACACCTGCAGGAGATGTAATGTTTATTGTACAAACCGGAACAGTTTGTACTCTAACATTTGATACTACTACCGGCTGGATAGCCTCTAATTCCCTAAACTATGATGCTAGAGCATATGGACAAGATAGTACTGGTAGATTATACTTTATTGCTAGGGGAGCAGGAGATACGTTATCTGCAACGAACACTGGCACTACAGTTGAAAACTATGCGACAACGGGCTATAATACATTACACGTGTACGACACAAATATCAATGCGGCTGAAGTCTCTATTAGTTATGATTCTGGAAACCATGTCTACACAAATGGAAACATTAACGCTAATTGTTATGTATCAGCATTCAGTAATAGAGTTGAAGTCTCTGCAACGTTTGGTGTAAGAGCTGCACAAGAAGCTACAATTACCACATCAGCGGCTCATAACTTGTCAGTGGGTGATATCGTTGATGTAAATGTAAGTAACATCATATTCACTAGCAGTAATGTACAAGTTACGGCGGTACCCACTGCAACCACCTTTAAGTACAAAAACAACGGCGCAGAACAAGCATCTCTTGCTATAACAGGTAGTGTTAAGAAAAAAGGACCAAGAGTTGCAAGAGATTTGACACTTAGAATTTCAGGAAATAGTATGGTGTTTGCAAATAACTCATCGTCAACTATTACAGTAACGACAAGCGATTCAGGTGATGTTGCAGTTCCGTTAGTAATTACATCGGCAGGTAAATCATACGTCACTGTTACTAAAGCTACCTAAGGTAAATGTTCTTGTTATCTCAATAAATAAGATTAGAAAGTAATAGTATGCCATTAAATTTCCCCAATAACCCAACAACTAATGATGAATATTCATTCAACGACTTAACATGGAAATATGACGGAGTTCGTTGGGTAAAAAACATTCCAGCAAGCCCTACAGTTGCTACAGTAGTTGGGTCTTCTCAACCGGCAAATGTTTCTCCGGGAACTATCTGGTTAGATACTAACTCAAACACTACTAAAATTTATTCAGGCTCAAGTTGGTCTAACGTAAGTTCAACTGCATCTGGGAGCATAGAAGTCGCAAATACTGCACCGTTAACACCTATTGAAGGCACACTGTGGTTTAATTCTGATACAAGTATTATTAAAGTTTATAACGGAACAGATTGGGTTGAAGCTACCGTAACTGCTGACCAATTGAATTTAGGAACCGGGGCGTTCATGCTCCCATCAGGAAACACAGCACAACGACCCAATAGTAACATTACTACTCCTGGTATGTTTAGATACAACACTGATGAAGAATCAAGTGAGTTTTTTACTGATGCTGAAGGCTGGTCGGTTGTAGCTAAAAAATTCCCTCCTCCTACGGTCACTGGAGCTTCTCCTACTAACTATAACGGAGAAAGTGGAACTCAAATCACGGTCACTGGGACTGATTTTATGCAGGATGCTACTGTCATTTTTATAAACAGTGCGTTAACTCAATTTCCTGCTGCTGCAACTATTATCATTAGTGATACTGAATTGTTAGCAACTACTCCTCAGGACTTTACTGTTAGTGACGGTCCACTCGCAGTGCGAGTATCTCAATATTCTGGATTCTCGACTCTAACCTCAGCCGTCAATACAGGTAATACACCTGTTTGGGCAACGTCAAGTGGCTCATTTGGAACTAAGTACGAAGGACAATCAGTTAGCATCACGTTGTCAGCTCCTGATAGTGATGCAGGTGCAACTGTTACGTTTGCTCTACAATCAGGTGCGTTGCCTCTTGGTCTAACATTAGCGACTGATGGTACATTATCGGGTACTATCCCTCAAACTGATAACGTTACTACATATAATTTTACAATTAGAGCAACGGATAACGCCGGAAACTATACTGACCGTTCTTTCTCTATGGTTTCAAGTCCAGTGACTATTACATGGTCTACTGCTGCAGGAGCGTTGCCTAATGCTAACAACATAAATGGATATTCTCAGACAACATCCGCTACTTCTTCTGGTAATGTACCAATCACCTATAGTATCACATCCGGAAGTTTACCTGCAGGCCTATTGATAAACTCCTCGACTGGTGAAATTTCGGGATTGGCTAGTGATGCGGAAGCTACTTATACTTTTACTGTTCGTGCATCAACTACATATAGAACATCAGATAGAGAGTTTTCTATTATTCAAGTATTGCAAGTAGTTGCTACTGGAGGGTCTGAGTCTACCGTGAATGGTTTCAAATATCATACATTCACTTCATCAGGTACACTAAACGTTACTAGTGGTGGAAAAATAACTGTTATGATGGTGGGCGGTGGCGGCGGTGGTGGCTCAACTGCTGCCGGTGGTGGCGGTGGCGCTGGCGCATACGTCTATAAAACAAATCATTCAATAACAGCACAAAATTATTCGATTGTTATAGGAGATGGTGGAGCAGGCGCAGCAGAAACTAATGCAGGTAGCCCGTATGGATCTGATGGTATCGTTCGTTTTGCAAGCAATGGTGGAAATACGACTGCATTTGGTCTAACGGCATTAGGTGGAGGTTGTGGTGGTAGTAACAATGCTGGTTCCGCCGGTGGCTCAGGTGGTGGTAGCGCAACTGCTGCCGCAGGCGGCGCATCTACTGCTTCAACAGTAAGTAATGGTGTAGGTTACGCCGGCTCAGCAGGCGCATCAGGCGGCGGCGGGGGTATCGGCGGCGCAGCCTCAGGCATCACCGGTGGTTCAGGTATTACTGTGTCAGGTGCAACTTCTATTGATTTGGGAGGAGGCGGCCAAGGTGGGAACAGTGGTTCAGGCGCTGGTACAAATGCACATGGTGGAGGCAACGGTGGAACGAACGGCGGTTGGAGACGTGAAGGCTTAGTAGTTGGATCAAACGGAGCCACTAACAAAGGTGCTGGTGGCGGTGGCGGTGCATCTGCCGGCGGTGCATACTATTTCTATCTTGCTCCGGGTGGGACTGGTGGTAGTGGTATCGTAATTGTGAAGTATTCCGTTTAATCATATGGGTGAAATTAAAGCAGTTTTCCCCAAACACATTTACAAGAAAGATAATGTATGTGTTGATTTATTGGGTACATTCAAACAACGAGTTTACGAATTACAGTCCCAATACGGATTCGATACTAATTCATTGTTGAATGTAAAATCAACACATAAAACTTGTGTTAGTTTTCACGATGATCCAGTGTTTAAGCCATTAGTAGACCAGATTTACGAAAGCGTAATTGAATATGGTATGTACATCGGGTACGGGCCTGAAACAATGTTTGCAATGCAGATTAAAAATATGTGGGTCAACATAAGTGATAAGGGTGGTTATAATTTCCCACATACGCATCCGGGTAGCTTGTTTAGCGGGGCTTTCTATATCGAGAGTATTCCTGAAAATAAAATTGTTTTCTTTGAAAATTATATTAACACTGAAATGCCGTTGAACGCAGAATTGAGTTCATATGATAATGTGCAATATGATTGCATACCGGGTAGATTATTAATTTTTAAAGGCGACATGCCTCACGGAAATCCACCACAACAAACTGATGGTGAGAAAATAATAATAAGTTTTAACATGTCTAGATGAAAGGCACAAGATGAGTAGTTTTGCAAAAATTGATGAAAATAATATAGTAGTAGATGTAATTGTTGCGGATCAAGATTTTATTGATTCTGGCGCCGTCGGTCCCGCAGAACAATGGATAGAATGTGCTAAGGATCATTCTATTCGCGGAAGATATCCTGGAATCGGTCATTCATATGATCCGGATACTGATGAATTTTACCCACCGAAACCACCCGAGTTTCCTAGTTGGGTTTGGAATGGACTACCGGGAATTGAAGGTAAATGGGTTCCACCTGTCCCCTTCACTGGAACACATGTCAACCAAGAGATGTATGAGTGGGACGAGGACACACAATCTTGGCGTCAACTAACATTAGAACAAGTTACATTTAAAACTACAGCACAGCTAGTGCAGTCACTAAATACTGGAACGACATTTATTCTACCCCCGAATGTCATTCCGAATGTTTAACTTTATATTAAAACCAAGTACAATTGTAATCGATACATTTACGTATAAAGAAGAGGTGCATGATTTATATGCACCTGACCTAGCCTCTAGATTTGTTCCAAAGTGGTGGAAAGACTTAGCCATCAACTATCAAGCAAATTTACAGTTCCCGCAAGTTGAGTTTGCAACTGCAAAAAAGTGTATTGGTATAATCGAAACATATAAGAATGGATTCATTCTTCCGTTATGGTCAGATTTGGCTATAAATGTAATGTCAACAGGTGACGATAGAAGATACTCTTATATGTTTGCAGACCAAGAATCTACTGCGAATCATCACAACCCCGAACAGTTCGGCAACTTCATTGATCCAAGTAAGCTACAGCATTTAAAATTAGGATCACCGTGGAAGTTTAAAGAAAAGTCGGGCGTAATGTTCTCATTAAATCAACCCACATGGAATCTGCAAAATCATATAGTTGATTTTACTATCATACCTGGTTTATCAGATTTCAAATATCAGAATTCTACAAACATACAAATGCTATTGCATTACCCACCGAGTAACACTACTAAACATTTATTGATTGAAGCAGGCACTCCTATGTATCATATTATACCAATGAGTGATAAGAAAGTAACTATTAAGAAGCATTTAGTCTCACGTGAAGAATGGGATTCAATGGGAAATGCGTTAATTAAATTTAGTGGTAGTTACAAAGCTAGAAAAGACAAGATGAATGATAATGAAAGTAAATGCCCCTTTTCAAGGATGTTCAAATGAATTATGAAAAAGCAACCGTCATTGATACTGAAGATTACTTCGCAGTAATGTATAAAGTAACAATCAATGATACAGAAACAAAAGAAGAAAAGGTTGTTGAGCCTTTCTTAACAGCGACCGCTAAATTTGATGGGTTTGATAGTACTGTAACTTATAGAAATCAAGTTAACAGAATACCAGTAACAGTTTTTAAATAAGGAATATAATGGAACAACAAACAGTAACTTGTTCTGAGCCATCAGTGGCAGTGGGATGCGTGAGTAATATCTATATTAGAATGATGCACTTTCACAAGAAAGGTGACGTTGAGCAAGGGCACTCACATGAATTTGACCATGTAAGTTTTCTATCTCGTGGATCGATTAAAATGACAGTAAACGGGGTGACAAAAGAGTTTGTTGCTCCCCATATGATTTTAGTTAAAAAAGATTTAGAGCATGAAATTATTGCTTTAGAAGATGAAACTATCCTATGCTGTATTCACGGCTTGCGAGATTTAGACACTGGCGATATATTAGATCCCAATCAAATTCCCTATGACGAAAACCCTCGTTATCAAGCCCACAAGCCGATTTAAGTATGGATGATATTTCAGCTTTTTTTAACGGAATGTATATGATTGAGCCTCTCGTAGTCGAGGATTCTATTTCAAAGTACACTCAAGACGAAATAGAATATAGGTTCTTAAAAGATAGTTCTACCCCCTGGTATCTTACATATGAAACAACACAGTTAGGTGAGTCTATCGATTCTCATAGCGTATTGTTTCACTTATTGTATTCAGCTAAAGATGGTGGGAAGTTTAGTGAGCTATATGAATTAGTTAAACCAATAATGTTAGAAACCATAGCTAAGGCAAATTTGCCCTTCAACGAATTTTTACAAGTTAGGGCAGTTTCGCAATTTCCTATAACCACAAAGAGAACACATAACTTTATTCATACTGATTTACCTGAACTGGGAGGAGAGTACTTCACAGCAGTGTATTATATAAACGACAGTAATGTTGACGGAGACACAGTTATCTATAATGAAACTGCTAGAGAAATACATAGAAACATAGTTCCTTCTGTGTATGAATCGTTTACCGAGAAGAAACGAGTTACTCCAAAAAGAGGGTCAACTACTATATTCAACGGCAATCAATACCATGCAAGTACGTTACCTACTAAGGCAGTTCGAGCAGTGTTGAATTTCTCCTGGAGATAACCTGATACTAAATATCAGTCTAATGAATGTATTTCAACTTAACTATGAAGCCAGACTATCAGACTGGTATGATTTAAGAGTCCGTTTAGAAGACTCATCCTTAGAGGAAAAGTGTGTAGAAATTGACAAATGGTGGCAAAAAGCCCCACAAGTTACACATCATCTACATATCCTCGATTCCGAAAACTGGCCCGACCCTTGGCAACTTTTGGTAGAAAATACCTACGATGAGGTTGCAAGAGCGTTAGGAATCTGTTATACTTTGCTATTACTAGACGAAAACAACGTTGAAATAGCGGAAGCGTCAGACAAAATGGGCAATGATGTGGTCATAGTCCTAGTTGATAACGCAAAATATATACTTAATTACTTCCCTGAAACGGTGCTAAGTAATACACTATCCGATTTCAACGTCAAACGTAAAGTCAGTATTGACAATATAAAAACAAAAATTTAAGGCAGAATAATGAACAACATTAACGTAATTAAACGTGATGGGACTTCCGTCCCATTAGATATCGCAAAGATACAAAGACAAGTAAGTTACGGATGCAAGGGCATAGATAACGTTAGCCCTAGCATGATTGAAATTAAAGCACAAATCGAGTTACACGATGGAATGTCAACTAAGACTATTGACGAGCTATTATTGAAGGCTATGGTCAACTTAATTGACGAGACAGAAAACCCAGACATTAATAATGTTAATTATCAATATGTAGCAGGACGTCAAAAAGTCTCAATGCTACGCAAAGAAGTATATGGTGATTACACACCTCCACCGTTGTATGACATTGTAAAGACTAACGTAGCAAATAAATCTTACTCAGCAGAATTATTAGATTGGTATTCTAAAGAAGAATGGGATATCATTGACTTGTTTATCGACCATAGCAAGGACGAAAATTACACCTATGCGGCTATCGCTCAATTAGCAGAAAAG
>JACCDO010758890.1_pt1 | contig 59513 bp, 53 predicted proteins | sample 7446101 | NCBI WGS metagenome assembly JACCDO01 (sample SAMN15323440, study PRJNA562643) | freshwater metagenome | isolation source: river surface water | place: USA:Blue River Watershed | collected 2017-08-16 | reverse complement strand
CCCCGGGTGGTCATCCCCAAAATCTGGACATCACAGTCCGGATAGAGCTTTTGTAGGCAAGCTTGTAGGTGCTGCGCCTGCCACATGGCTAGGCGGCTTTCGCGGGAGGCAATGACGAGGCGCTTGGGGGCCGCAGGGGTAGTGCCAGAGGGGGAATTTAGGGTTTGGGGCATAGCATTTAAAATAATTAAAGACCTACACCAATATACTGTGTTTATGAGCTCATCTAAAAATTCCTTAGCCAACAAAGCCCAAGCTTGGTCGGCCCGTTTTGACGAACCAGTCGACGAACTTGTCCAGCGTTATACCGCTTCTATTGGCTTTGATCAGCGCTTTGCCATGGTCGACATTGCCGGCTCCCTAGCTCATGCCCAAATGTTAGCAGCTCAAAAGATTATTAGCGCTCAAGATTTGGCTGATATTCAAAAGGGTATGGCTCAAATCAAAAGTGAGATTGAGTCTGGCCAGTTTAATTGGCAGTTAGCACTAGAAGATGTGCACCTCAATATTGAAGCACGCCTGACTGAATTAGTTGGCGATGCAGGAAAGCGATTACATACTGGTCGTTCACGTAATGACCAAGTAGCTACCGATTTACGTTTATGGTTACGTGGTAGCGTTGATGAAATTTCCGCCACCCTCAAAACCTTACGCACCGCTCTCTTAGATTTAGCAGAAAAGCATGCTAGCACCATCATGCCTGGCCATACTCATCTGCAAGTTGCACAACCTATTACTTTTGGTCATCACCTCATGGCCTATTTCGAAATGTTTAGTCGTGATGCTAGTCGCTTAGCTGATTTGCGTGCACGCTTTAATCGTCTTCCTCTAGGTGCTGCTGCTTTAGCTGGCACCACTTACCCCATTGATCGGGAGCAAGTGGCTAAGGCACTAGGCTTTGATAGTATTTGCAATAACTCATTGGATGCAGTATCTGATCGGGATTTTGCAATTGAGTTCTGCGCCTTCGCATCTATCTTGATGATGCATGTATCACGTCTCTCCGAAGAGCTCGTGCTTTGGCTCAGCCTACGTTTTGGCTTTATTGATCTGCCAGATCGTTTCTGCACTGGCAGCTCCATCATGCCGCAGAAAAAGAATCCTGACGTTCCTGAATTAGCACGCGGCAAGACTGGTCGAGTCTACGGCGATCTCATGTCCTTATTAACACTCATGAAGAGTCAGCCGCTCGCCTACAACAAAGATAATCAAGAAGATAAAGAGCCTTTATTTGATGCGGTGGATACCGTACAAGATACCTTGCGTATTTTTGCTGATATGGTTCCACATATCGAAGTTAAAGCAGATGTCATGAAAGCTGCCGCCGAGGAAGGTTTTGCAACAGCAACTGACTTAGCAGATTACTTGGTTAAAAAAGGTCTCGCCTTCCGTGATGCGCATGAAGCAGTTGCTCATGCAGTGAAGGCCTGTGTTGGCAGAAACTGCATGCTTACTGACTTGAGCTTGTCAGAATTACGCTTTGCCTGTGGCCTTGATAATCGCCCTGAATTGCTCAGCGATGACGTCTTTGCCTTACTGACAGTTGATGGCTCTGTGCAATCACGCCAGCACGCTGGAGGCACCGCACCTTCTCAAGTACTAGCAGCCATCAAACGGGGTCGTGCAGACCTCTAGATCGCATGGGGTTTTGGTCCAAGCTATCTGCGGGTATTGATCGCGTAAACCAACTGCTGGGCAATGCTGCCAGCATCATGATCCTACTGTCTTGCGTAGTCTCGGCGAGCAATGCCCTGCTTCGCTACGGCCTAGATATCAGCAATAACTGGCCTCTTGAGCTGCAATGGTATTTATTTAGCGCCGCAGTCATGTTGGGCGCAGCCTACACACTCAAACGTAATGAGCATGTGCGAGTTGATTTAATTTACTCACGCCTTTCGGATCGCGGTCGTATTTGGGTGGATTTATTTGGCTTAGTTCTATTCTTAATGCCAGCTTGCATGCTGTTTACTTGGCTCTCATGGACAACCCTCTTTTATCCATCATGGTTAGTCATGGAGCATTCTTCTAATTCTGGTGGCTTAGCGCGTTACCCTATTAAATTTGTTGTGCCATTTGGTTTCTTCATGTTGAGCCTGCAAGGTTTATCAGAGATCATCAAAAGAGTTGGCGTACTCAAAGGCGAAACTACTTTGCCCGCTGAAGATCTTCGTTATGAAAAGCCAATGCAATGATTCCATTGGAGTGGATGCCTCCCCTGATGTTTGCTGGCCTGATCGTCTTTATGCTGATCGGCTTTCCGGTGGCATTCTCCCTGATGGCTGCCGCTTTATTCTTTTCAGCAATAGCTATCAGCGAAGGTTTCTTTGGCATGCCATTTTTGCAAGCCATTCCGCAGCGCATCTTTGGTAGCGTGCTGGCGAATGATCTACTGCTAGCGATTCCATTCTTTACCTTTATGGGTGCGATTCTTGAACGCTGCGGCCTGGCTGAAGAGATGCTCGATTCTATGGGGCAACTGTTTGGCAGAGTGCGAGGTGGATTGGGTTACTCAGTCATCATCGTGGGATTTATTCTCGGTGCTATTACTGGCACTGTAGCTGCTCAGGTCATTGCTATGGCAATGATTGCTCTCCCAGTCATGATGCGTTATGGCTATAACATGCGATATGCCACGGGTGTTCTGGCAGCGTCTGGGACGATTACCCAATTAGTACCCCCATCCCTAGTTCTGATTGTGTTAGCAGATCAACTCAAGACTCAAAGTGGTAGCGCTGATGTGGGCAGCATGTATCTTGGTGCTTGGGGTCCCTCACTACTACAGATTGCCCTATTTGCGCTCTATACATTTTTCTTAAGTCGGATTCGACCAGATTATTTACCAGTAGCTCCAGAGAGCGATCTCACGCTCAAGGGCTGGGCACTCTGGAAAAAATGTCTTCTGGGAATCATTCCATCGGCAGTGCTGATCTTTTTAGTTCTGGGCACCATCATGACTGGTATTGCGACCCCAACAGAGTCAGGCGCTATGGGTGCTATGGGTGCATTACTTTTAGCTTGGCTGCGTAGAGCCAGTATTACAAACCTCAGAGGTTTGATTCAGGAGGCTTATCAAAACACCATGCGCATTACTGCGATGGTGGTCTTTATTTTGATTGGATCGACTTGTTTCTCGGTAGTTTTTCAGGGAGTAGATGGCGGGCAATGGGTTGAGGCGCTCTTTGCAGATTTGCCTGGCGGCTGGGTTGGTTTCTTAATCATTGTTAACCTCTTTGTCTTTTTCTTGGCGTTCTTCCTGGACTTCTTTGAAATCGCATTCATTATCGTGCCGATGCTTGCGCCTGTAGCCGTGAAATTACTATCGCCTGTACTGCTAGATTCTATGAATGGCAATCCGCAGGCAGCCGCAAGTGCCGCGCTTGTCTGGTTTGGGGTGATGCTCTGCGTCAATATGCAAACCTCATTCATGCACCCACCGTTTGGCTTTGCCCTCTTCTATCTCAGGGGTGTGGCTCCAAAAGAAGTGAAGAGCAGCGATATCTATTGGGGTGCATTGCCTTGGGTAGGATTACAACTCATCATGGTGGCAGTAGTCATTGCCTTCCCTGCGCTAGTGACAACCTTATTAGATAAGCCCTCTGCTGTTGTTCAAAGCCGGGACTTTAACTTCACGGACAGTGAAGAAACCAAATCAGACTCGCCCAGCAAAGTGGATGAGGATGCGCCGGTGACGTTTCAGCTAGATAAGCCGGTTAAGTAAAAATGCCCCGCTTCTGCAGGGCATTTTTTATTCAATTCTCAAGAAATCTTAAAGCGTAATATCGCGCTCTTGTCTGACGCAATCAACGTAGTATTCACTGCGACCGTCTACATCCACTTTCACTAGGCCATGAATATCCGTTTCGAAGCCCGGGAACTTCTGATTAAAGTCCCTTGCGAAGTAGAGATAGTCAACGATACGCTTGTTAAAACGCTCACCTGGAATCAAGAGTGGAATACCTGGTGGGTATGGCGTTACCAACATTGCCGTGACGCGCCCCTCTAATTGATCAAGCGGCACACGATCAACTTCTTTATGCGCCATCTTAGCCCAAGCCTCAGAAGGCATCATAGCTGGAACCATATCGGAGGTGTACATCTCAGTAGTCATACGGGCTACATCACGACCCTTATAGAACTCATGGATCTGTTGGCAAATATCTTTCAGGCCAACGCGTTCATAGCGTGGGTGCTTCGCAACGAACTCAGGAAGTACTTTCCATAAAGGTGCATTCTTATCGAAGTGATCCTTGAACTGTTGCAGTTCCGTTACGAGCGTATTCCAGCGACCTTTAGTAATACCGATCGTAAACATAATGAAGAAAGAGTACAGACCGCACTTCTCAACAATCACTCCATGTTCAGCAAGATACTTCGTCACAATGCTTGCGGGGATACCCATTGAGCCAAAGTGACCTTCGATATCCAATCCTGGAGTAACGACTGTGGCCTTAATCGGATCAAGCATATTGAAGTCTTTGGCCAACTTACCAAAGTCATGCCAAGATGCATTGGGCTCCAAAATCCAGTCTGAACGCTCGCCAATACCCTCTTCCGCTAAGTGATCTGGGCCCCAGACCTTAAACCACCAATCAGCGCCAAACTTGTCATCTACCTCACGCATCGCGCGACGGAAGTCCATTGCTTCAGCAATCGACTCTTCGACTAAGGTAGTACCTCCAGGCGATTCCATCATGGCAGCCGAAACGTCACAAGAAGCAATAATGGCGTACTGCGGGCTAGTAGAGGTATGCATGAGATAGGCTTCATTAAAGCAATCACGATCCAACTTAGTCTCTTCAGCGTCTTGAACCAATACTTGTGAAGCCTGTGACAAACCAGCGAGCAACTTATGGGTCGACTGAGTCGCAAACATTAAACTCTTTTTGGTGCGCTTGCGATCAGAGCCAATCGCATGCATATCCTTATAGAAAGGATGGAATGCAGCATGCGGTAACCACGCTTCATCAAAGTGCAAAGAATCCACTTTTCCATCAAGCATATCCTTGATCATCTCGACGTTATAAACAATACCGTCATAGGTACTCTGGGTCAGCGTCATCACGCGTGGCACTACGTTTTTATTCTTAATAAATGGGTTGGCATCAATCTTCTTCTTGATATTGGCCCACTCAAACTCTTCTTTGGGAATTGGACCAATAATGCCAAGGTGATTGCGGGTTGGCATTAAGAAAATCGGGATCGCACCCATCATGGTGATCGAATGAATCACGGATTTATGACAATTTCGGTCTACCAGCACTACATCGCCAGGAGCAACTGTAGAGTGCCAAACAATTTTGTTAGATGTAGATGTGCCGTTAGTAACAAAGAACAAATGGTCGGCATTGAAGATGCGGGCGGCATTGCGCTCGCTCTGTAGCACTGGCCCAGTATGGTCTAGCAGCTGACCGAGTTCTTCTACGGCGTTACAAACGTCAGCGCGTAGCATGTTCTCACCAAAGAACTGATGGAACATTCGGCCAACCGGACTCTTTAGGAAGGCAACACCACCTGAGTGACCAGGGCAATGCCAAGAGTAGGAGCCCTCGGAAGCATAATTCGTTAATGCGCGAAAGAATGGTGGCGCCAAAGAATCAAGATATACCTTTGCTTCTCGAATAATGTGGCGCGCTACAAATTCTGGGGTGTCTTCATTCATATGAATGAAACCGTGTAATTCACGCAAGATGTCATTTGGCATGTGACGAGAAGTACGTGTCTCGCCATACAAGAAAATAGGAATATCTTCATTACGTTTACGCACTTCAGTAATAAAGGCGCGCAAATTATTTAACGCGGGAAGGTCATGATCTTCAGAATCAGAATCAAACTCTTCATCATCAATTGAAACAATGAAAGATGATGCGCGGGAAGCTTGTTGTGCAAAAGAGGTTAAGTCGCCATAGCTGGTTAAGCCAATTACTTCCATGCCCTCTTGCTCGATGGCTTCAGCTAGATCGCGAATACCCGAACCCGAAATATTTTCGGAACGAAAGTCCTCATCAATAATGATGATTGGGAAACGAAATTTCATAAAAACTCCCCTGCTGTTCGGTCCGATGTATTCGGAACCCACTTCTCAAAATTACTAAGATCAATCACCCGACCTCCGCCTGGCGAAACCGTGACTATATCGATAAATGTCGCATTTTGCTGGACATCTCTAGGTAAGTAAACATGGCGAGCATAAACCTGGTTTGCAAGGCTCTCATGGTAGCCAGTAAAGGTAATCAATAGGTGCCAATTGCCATCGAGGGCACTATTACCTAAATACTCATTTAAAGCGCTAGTCCCATCAATGCTATGCATTGCCATCCAAGTTAGAGAGAAGACCGGACTCTCAGAGCGATGCAAAGGCAGCTCGACAGATCGACGATAGCGCTCCCCTTCTGAGGTCATGCTTTCGGCAATGAGCCACAGTCGCAGCTGGGCCTCAACAATATGGGAACTCCGATCATTGGCAACTCTGAACTTTAGGGTCCTAGTGCCATCGTGATTACCAACTACTGCCACTTTAGAAAAGCGCACACCAGCAGTGGGTCTTGTAAAGCGTGCAAAAGCTAGCCCCGTCATTAAAGCAGAATAGACAATACCAAAAAATGCCTCAAAGGTCACAATCGCATTAGGCCAAGAACCCACTGGTGTCATACGACCATAACCAATCGTTGCCATAGTTTGCACACTGAAGAAAAAAACATCTAGGAGCGAACCAGGTTGCGCATGCGTAATTGCACCATCACCACAAGCAAGGTAAGCAAATGCAAATAGAAGATTGGCGCCCAAATACACCGCGATGACGAGCAGTAAGAAGCTGGCCCAGCTTGTACCTAGGAGCCAGTGGTAGAAATTATTTTCTGGACGCGCTACTTCAGAGCGCGTAAGGGTTGCGCGATACTCATCTAAGTCAATGCGCGCAGGGCTGCGATTGATGAGAAATTTACGCACTACCGAGAATAGCTTAGGTCTTGGGCAGGGTTACGCCCCGCTGACCTTGATACTTACCACCGCGATCTTTATATGATGTGCCACAGACTTCATCGCTCTCAAAAAAGAGAACTTGCGCACATCCCTCACCTGCATAAATCTTTGCAGGTAATGGCGTGGTGTTAGAAAACTCTAGAGTGACATATCCTTCCCACTCTGGCTCGAATGGAGTGACGTTCACAATAATGCCGCAACGGGCATAGGTACTTTTACCAACGCAAACAGTTAATACACTGCGTGGAATCTTGAAATACTCAACCGTTCTAGCCAAAGCAAATGAATTTGGCGGAATGATACAAACATCACCCTTGAAATCAACAAAGGACTGTTCATCGAAATTCTTCGGATCAACAATGGTGCTATTGATGTTCGTAAAAATCTTGAATTCATCCGCGCAACGAATGTCATAGCCATAGCTTGATGTGCCATAACTAACAATTTTGTTGCCAGCGGCGTCTTCGCGAATTTGTCCAGGCTCAAACGGGCTGATCATGCCTTGCTCGCCCATGCGGCGGATCCAGTGGTCAGATTTAATAGTCATAGACGAATTGTAAAACCTTCGCCAGCCCAACCCCTCATTTATCGAGGTCCGAGGCCTTAAAAATTAGGTATTTTGGGTAAAAATCACTCGCTCAGGGGCGTTGTAGATCTCAAAGTGTTTTCCGGAGCAGCGAGACAGAATGGTAAGGTTGGTTTTACGAGCCAGCTCCAAGCCCATCAGAGTCACTCCTGAGCGGGTTAGGAGAAAGGGGACGCCCATTTGGGCCCCTTTAATAACCATTTCCGAAGTTAAGCGACCGGTAGTAAAAAAGATTAAATCTTTACCGGGCTTATTGGCCAGCCACATCAGACCAGAAATTGAATCGACCGCATTGTGGCGACCTACATCCTCAATAAAGTGAAGGAGTCGAACTCCATCGTCGCCCTCTCTCTCAAATACCGCACAAGCATGGACGGATCCAGACTTTTTATAGATTGAATCGTGAACCCGAATCGCGTCAATCAAGGCAACTATTGCCTCTTGGGATAATTTAGGCCCACCAGGTAAACGAATCTCCGACATCTCTTCCATCAGACCACCAAACATCGTGCCCTGGCCGCAACCCGTAGTGACAACCCTCTTGCTGGTTAGGGCCTCAATATCAACAGTGCTGCGGCGAGTCTTGACTGCTGCAGAGTCCGTCTCCCAATCAACCTGAATACTTTCGATATCGTCCGGGGATTCTACTAAACGCTGATTACGCAAATACCCAAGTACCAGGGCCTCAGGAGCACTTCCCAGGGTCATCAAAGTAACAACCTCGCGCTTGTCCAAATAAATGGTCAAGGAGCGCTCCCCGGGGATATGACTTAGCTTTTTCCTACCTGCCTCATCCAATATCTCCACCTCATGTACCAAAGGCACCGAGGCACTAGACATCTGAATATTGGGTGTTACGGCCATGAAACGCTTTCTGATTCAAGTAGAAATGGGAGTTTATCGGGATTTATGCAGACTTCGCGGTGTTTACTTTAACCGCAGACTAAAATCACTGCACAAGCTTGCATAATTGCGTATTACCCCTAATTTAACCTTCTTATTTAAGTCCGCATTACATGAGCAGCCCCCAGCGTCGCCTTCTTGTCACCTCAGCCCTGCCTTATGCCAATGGTCAAATCCATATCGGCCATTTGGTGGAGTATGTGCAAACCGATATCTGGGTACGCTTTCAACGGATGCGGGGGCATGAGGTTCACTACGTTGGTGCAGATGACACTCACGGTACTCCCATTATGTTGCGAGCGGAGAAAGAAGGCATCACCCCCAAGGAGTTGATCGCCAATGTTTGGAAAGAGCATAAGCGTGACTTCGACAACTTCCTCATCTCATTTGATAACTACTACACCACCGATAGCCCTGAGAATGAAAAACTGGCTCAGAGTATTTATCTCAAGTTACGCGATGTAGGATTGATTGAAAAACGTACAATTGAACAAGCTTACGATCCTGTCAAAGAAATGTTTTTACCGGACCGCTTCATTAAGGGCGAATGTCCTAAGTGTGGGGCGAAAGATCAATATGGTGACAACTGTGAAAAATGTGGCGCGACCTATTCTCCCACTGATTTAAAGAATCCATTTTCCGTAGTCAGCGGTGCAACACCCATCAAAAAGATTTCTGATCACTATTTCTTCAAATTATCCGACCCCCGCTGCGAAGAATTTTTGCGTGAATGGACTCAAGTAAAAACACCGCTACAACCTGAAGCTCGCAATAAGATGAAAGAGTGGGTTGGCCAGCCAGGCGAAAGTAAGTTAGGCGACTGGGATATCTCCCGAGATGCCCCCTATTTTGGCTTTGAGATCCCCGATGCCCCAGGTAAATACTTCTATGTCTGGCTTGATGCCCCGATTGGTTACTACGCTAGCTTTCTCAATTACTGCCAGGCCAAAGGCCTCAATTTTGATGAGTGGGTTAAGCCTGATACAAGCACTGAGCAATATCATTTCATTGGCAAAGATATTTTGTATTTCCATACCTTATTCTGGCCAGCGACCTTAAAGTTTTCTGGCTACCGCACGCCTACCAATGTATTTGCGCATGGCTTCTTAACCGTTGATGGTGAGAAAATGAGTAAGTCACGCGGCACATTAATCTCTGCTAATAGCGTGATTAAGTGCGGCTTTAACCCTGAGTGGTTCCGCTATTACTTCGCTACCAAGCTCAATGACAGTATGGAAGATTTGGATCTGAATCTGCAAGACTTTGTTGCGCGAGTCAATAGTGATTTATTAGGTAAGTACATTAACATCGCTAGTCGCAGCGCTGGCTTCTTGGTAAAACGTTTTGGTGGCGTTGTATCGGACGCAGCGATGAATACACCTTTACTCCAAGAAATTGCAGCATCCAGTGAAAAAATTGCTGAGCTTTATGAAGGGCGTGAATATGCTAAAGCATTGCGTACCATCATGGAACTTGCTGACAAGGTCAATGGTTTCGTAGACGAAAATAAGCCTTGGGAAATCGCTAAAGATCCAGAGCGTGAGGCGGACTTGCAACGCGTTTGTAGCGTTACCCTGGAAGCCTTCCGTATGCTCAGCCTTTATCTCAAGCCAGTGATCCCGCAAGTTGCGAGTGGCGTTGAAGAATTCCTCTCGCTGCCACCGCAATCCTGGAGCGACATCAATACGCCGCTTTCGAGCAAAAACCCAATCCAGGCATATAAGCACCTCATGACGCGGGTAGAGGCCCCTCAAATTGAGGCTTTACTCGCGGCAAACTTGTCAAAATAGCCCTAAAAAGCACCTATAATGGTAGTCGTAGTCCCTAGATGACTTTTGGCATTAATTCCATAAGTTATTGAATTTATTGAGTATTTTAGGAAATACCATGGCAAGATATCAATCTGAATTCACTCAGTTCTTAAACGAACTCAAATCCGAGAAACCCAATCCCGAGGCGGAGCAACAAGCTGGTCGTGCCCTCTTGTGGGACAAAGAGCCATTAAGTGTTGAAGATCAGCGCCGCGCTAAAGCCGCCAAATTGAAACAACGCGCTTACGTTTATTCGAATGACTGAGCCAAGCACTCAGCCAATATCCGATTTGCTTGATAGTACCCCGTCAGTAACTGATGGGATGTCAGAAGCATTCGCCAAACTCTATGGCGAGCCATTATTCAAATTACCTACTGATCTTTATATCCCACCAGATGCGCTAGAAGTTTTCTTAGAAGCATTTGAAGGCCCCTTAGATCTTTTGTTGTATCTGATTCGCAAACAGAATTTCAACGTACTTGATATTCCGATGGCGCAGGTCACCCAACAGTACTTGACCTATATTGACCAGATTCGCCATTCAAATCTTGAACTTGCCGCCGAGTATTTATTAATGGCTGCAATGTTAATTGAAATTAAATCTCGCATGCTACTGCCAATGAAAAAAGCAGATAGCGAAGAAGAAGTAGAGGATCCACGCGCAGAATTAGTGCGCCGTCTCTTAGAGTACGAGCGCATGAAGTTGGCCGCTCAAGAGCTTGATCAAATTCCACAACAAGGTCGTGACTTCCAAATAGCACATGGCTTTGTAGACACTACTGTTGCCATCACTTGGCCTGAAGTGAACTTAGATGACTTACAAATGGCTTGGCGTGATGTTCTTCACCGTGCCAAACTCAATCAGCATCACACCATTACACGTGAAGAACTTTCTGTCCGTGACTTTATGACACGTATTCTGCGTCGCTTACAAAGCACGCGCTTCATTGAATTCGGTGAATTGTTTGAAGAAGCTATTAAGTCTGGTAATGGTATTCCGGTAGTGATTGTCAACTTTATTGCTATGCTAGAACTCTCGCGTGAAGCTTTAATTGAGATCACTCAAGCCGAGCCCTATGCACCAATTTACGTCCGACTTGCCTACACACCTGTTGCATGAAAATCATTAGCGACATTCAGGAGTTGCGCGACCATTTGCGCGGACAAAACCGCGCTTCATTTGTGCCAACAATGGGAAACTTGCATGAGGGTCATTTATCACTCATGCGTCTTGCAAGACAACATGGTGATCCAGTCGTTGCCAGCATCTTCGTAAACCGCTTGCAGTTTGGTCCGAACGAAGACTTCGATAGCTATCCGCGTACGATGCAGGCCGACATCGAGAAGTTAGAAAAAGAAGGTGTTTACATTCTCTTTGCGCCGACTGAGCGTGATCTTTACCCGCAGCCACAAGAGTATCGGGTAGACCCACCCCAGCAATTAGGCGATATCCTCGAAGGTGAATTCCGCCCCGGGTTCTTCAAAGGGGTTTGCACGGTAGTACTCAAACTATTCTCTTGCGTGCAGCCTAAGGTTGCCGTATTCGGTAAAAAAGATTATCAACAGCTCATGATTATTCGGAGAATGGCAAAACAGTTTGCCTTACCAGTCGACATTATTCCTGGTGAAACTATTCGTGCTGATGATGGTCTAGCCCTCTCCTCCCGCAATGGCTATCTCTCGACAGAAGAGCGCGCAGAGGCACCTGAGCTCATGAAAACATTGAAGGAGGCGCGCCAACGAGTCCTCGAGTTAAATGTGCGTGATGCAACATCACTCTCAAAGATTGAAAAAGCTGCCGTCACCTCTCTTGCTGGTCGGGGCTGGAGTCCTGATTACATCGCTATCCGTCAGCAAAGTGACTTAGCGCCTGCTTCCAATGAAAGTCTGCAAGCTGGTGAGCCGCTCGTGATTCTCACTGCAGCCAAGCTTGGCAAAACCCGCTTGATTGATAACCTAGAGATTTAATCTCTAATATTGCGAAGACTCTTCTTCGCTGAGCTTTGGGCGTCGAAAAACTTTGATGACTAAGCTCTAATCTTGGGTTTAGTCATTGCCATTAACTCAGCCTGCGTCAGCTTAGAGCCCACTACATCCTTAATAAGGTAAACAATAACTTCAGAGGTAAATGTTTGTAGCTTCTCTCTTGTGGATAAATTCATTCCCCGTGACAAGGAAACCAATATCTCATTAGGGTTGATGTTTCTTAAATTTGGATGATCAATCTTACTAATTTGCATCATATGAACTAGGGCCTCACCCGCATTTGCATTTTTACTGAAATGGGTGTTGTAGGCTTGGCTCATATTATGTATGAGATTGCTTTCATTAATTGCCGTCATGTTTAGCTCTATTGCATTAAAAAGTTTATGCTGATTATTCTATATGAATCTCAAAGAGATTTTTCATGCGTCCAGAATGATAGGTCTAGAGTGCTAAAAACTGACCTACTTGTAGACTCAACTCTTTCGCTAATTCAGCACCAGTAACTTTTCCTGAGGCGCCTTTAGCTTTGAGAACCTCTATCTGTCCACCATGACAGGCGATGAAGAATGAATCTAGTGTGATCTGGGTTACTTCCCCTGGCTTACCCTTAACGGCACCAAAGGTTGCAGCCACATGCTTATGACAATCGAAGATCTGTATCTTTTGTTCACCAAACTTCGTCCATGCACCAGGCGCTGGATTACAAGCTCGAATGAGATTGTAGATTTGACTAATATGCATCGCCCAATGAATCTGTGCAGCGTTTGCATCAAACCAACCTTCATAGTTTGCTTTTGATTCATCTTGAATAATTTCTTGATGTTTACCAGCAACCACTAAGTCAGCAGCCTCTAGCAGAGCTTTTACGCCAATCGGAAAAAGATGATCAAAGTAGATTTTTCCTAATGTGTCGTTCGGCCCAATAACAACTTCTTTTTGCAAAATCACTTCGCCTTCATCCAAACCATCGGATGGACGGAAGATCGTTAAGCCGGTTTTCTCTTCACCTAACGCAATCGCCCAATTAATTGCGCTTGGACCGCGATACTTAGGTAGAAGTGATGGGTGGTACTGAATAGTGCCGTGCTTTGGAATTTTGCAAAGCTCTTGAGGTACAAACTGCAATACATACGCCATGACGCAGATATCAGCACCGCTATCAATCATGGCTTGAGCAGCCTCAGGCCCCTTTAGGGAAGAGAATTGCAAAGGGGTTAAGCCCTTTGCAAGCGCCGCCTCTTTAAGGACCTCTGGCTTGGTTGATTTGGGATTGTCTGGTGGACAAAACACAGCAACAAGTTCATCACCACGATCTAAAAAAGCCTCTAATGTGGCCTTACCAAAATCGGCACTCCCAATCAACGCAACCCGCATCTTAGATAACCTTATCGTGACGAAGAGAAATTAATTCATCTGTGGAGTAACCTAATTCACTCAGAATCTCATCGGTATGCTCGCCCAGCAATGGCGAACGCGTCACATCAGTCGGGCTATCCGACATCTTGATTGGGTTACCAACAGTGAGGTATTTGCCACGGATTGGGTGATCAACTTCGACCACTGTGCCTGTAGCTCGCAGTGCAGGCTCTTCTGCGATTTCTTTCATCGATAGAATTGGGCCGCATGGAACATCGTATTTGTTCAAGATGTCCATCACCTCAAACTTGCTCTTAGTCATTGTCCACTTTTCAATCTCGCCGAAGATCTCCATGAGGTGCGGTAAGCGCGCCATTGGGGAAGCAAATTTCACATCTGTAATCCAATCTTCGTGACCGATGACTTTACAGATCGCCTCCCAAACTGGAGCCTGAACCACTACATATATGTATGCATTTGGATCAGATTCCCAGCCCTTGCACTTCACAATCCAACCAGGCTGACCACCACCAGAAGCATTACCAGCGCGAGGTACAGAGTCGCCAAACTCACCGTTCGGGAACTGTGGATACTCTTGCATGATGCCATTGCGCTCCAAGCGCTGTTGATCACGTAACTTCACACGGCACAAGTTCAATACTGCATCTTGCATCGCTGCTAAGACCTTTTGGCCACGACCGGAATGGGTACGCTGATAAAGCGCAGTCACAATACCTAAGGCTAAATGCAAGCCCGTTCCGCTGTCACCAATTTGTGCGCCAGTAACCATCGGAGGGCCATCATCAAAACCAGTGGTGGATGCAGAACCGCCAGCGCATTGCGCAACGTTCTCATACACTTTGCAATCTTCATATGGGCCAGGACCAAAACCTTTTACAGACGCCATGATCATCATGGGGTTGAGCTCTTGAATACGCTCCCAAGAAAAACCCATACGATCTAATGCGCCTGGTGCAAAGTTCTCAACCAATACGTCACACTCTTTAATAAGGCGCTCAAGAATTTCTTTGCCTTTTTGAGTCTTAGTATTGACTGTAATGGAACGCTTGTTGTGATTCAGCATCGTAAAATACAAGCTATCCGCATCTGGAATATCGCGCAGTTGTCCGCGGGTCGCATCCCCTTCGCCAGATTTTTCTACTTTAATAACGTCCGCACCAAACCAGGCAAGCAACTGAGTGCAGGTTGGTCCAGATTGAACGTGCGTAAAGTCGAGGATTTTGACTCCTTCAAGTGCTTTTGCCATGGTTTAAGTCCTAATAAGAATGAAATTTTGAATTGGAATAATTTTACCAGTGGGGAATTAGAGAAAATGGCCTATGCCCAATTTTTGGGCACCAACTGCATTACAGCCTGTACAAAGGCCATATGAGGCTAAGACTGAGGGTTTTCAAGTTCCAAGAGGCGCTTTTTCAGGGCCCTTTCTTCAGCAAAACGCTCTGTTTCATCCCGAATTACGGCAACGATCCCATTGACCTTCTGATGCTCATCAAAGAGCATCCCTACCGTAAATGCTATGGAGAGCATGCTGCCATTCTGATGAAGCGCTGGTACTTTTAATAGTGATGTGCCGTAACGCGTAATCCCTGTTTCCATCGACTTACGACAGCCCTCGTTATGTCGATGACGTTGGCGCTCAGGAACAATCAAATCCAAGGTGTTGCCCAAGGCATCTGCTTCGGAATATCCAAAGATACGAGTAGCGGCGGGATTCCACATCACAATTTTTTCATGGGCATCGACAACGATGATGGCATCCCCAACACATCCTACCAATTGATTTAAGTCAATATTCGTATTCATAGACGCAATCTAAAGATAAAAAAGGCGCTCACAAGGAGCGCCTTAAAGATGTTGCTAATTAATTATCGTTCTTAAACTGCTTTAGCTGTATGCAGCTTAGCGATGTCATCAGCGCTATAGCCAAGGTCAGCCAACACTTCATCGGTGTGCTCACCCAATACCGGAGATGGCTTCACTTCGATTTCCAAATCAGAGAACTTGATTGGGCTACCGATAGTCAAATACTTACCACGCACCTTGTGGTCCACTTCAACGATTGAACCGCTCTTACGCAGGTCAGGTGAAGCAGCCAATTCTTTCATGGAGAGAACTGGGGCGCATGGAATATCGAACTTGCGGAGAATATCCACAGCTTCATACTTAGTCTTGTCTTTGAGCCAATCCTCAATCGTTGCGAAGATGTCAAAAATCTTGTCTTGACGAGCTTCAGCAGTCATATAGGCTGGATCTGTTGCCCACTCTGGTTTGCCCAAAGCTTTAGTAATTGGCTCCCAAGCGTGACCTTGAATAGTGAAGTAGATGTAAGCATTTGGATCGGTTTCCCAACCCTTACACTTCAATACCCAGCCTGGCTGGCCACCACCACCAGCGTTACCGCCACGTGGAACTACATCAGTGAATGAGCCGTGCGGGTACTGTGGATACTCTTCCAAGTAACCCACTTTGTCCAAACGTTGTTGATCGCGCAACTTTACGCGGCACAAGTTCAATACAGCATCTTGCATAGAGCAAGAAACTTTTTGGCCTTTACCAGTCTTTTGACGTTGCATCAAAGCAGTCAAAATACCGATTGCCAGGTGCATACCAGTATTAGAGTCGCCCAAAGCTGCAGCAGAAACTGTAGGAGGACCATCCCAGAAACCAGTAGTAGAAGCTGCACCACCAGCACACTGAGCAACGTTCTCATACACTTTTAAGTCTTCATATGAGTGGCCATCGCTAAAGCCTTTAACAGATGCCAAAATCATTTTTGGATTCAATTCTTGAATACGCTGCCAAGAAAAGCCCATACGATCCAATGCACCTGGACCAAAGTTCTCAACCATAACATCAGAAACCTTGATCATCTTCTCCAGTACTTCTTTACCTTCTGGAGTTTTTGTATCGAGGGTTAAAGAGCGCTTGTTGCCGTTGAGCATGGTGAAATACAAAGCATCCGCACCTGGAACGTCACGTAACTGACTACGGGTTACGTCACCTGAACCTGGACGCTCAACCTTGATAACGTCAGCACCATAAAAGCCCAATAACTGAGTACAGGCAGGACCTGCTTGTACGTGGGTGAAGTCAATAATGCGAATACCATCTAATGGTTTAGTCATGTTTGTTTCTCCTTAAGTGTTTCTTGTTTGCTTCTAAATTAATCTGTAATTACTTCTTAGCAGCTGCTGTGGATGGGTTTAAGTTTGTTAAACGTCCACTTTCAGTTCCTGCAGTTTCATCAATAACAGCATTGATGAGAGCTGGTTTACCGGCAGCAATAGCTTCTGTTAACGCTGCTTCCAATTCTGCTGGAGTAGTTACGTAGTAACCAACGCCACCAAACGCTTCAATCATCTTGTCGTAACGTGCATCCTTAACAAAAACAGTTGGAGCAACATCAGCGCCGCCAGTTGGATTGACATCGGTACCACGGTATACACCATTGTTGTTAAACACAACGGTTGTGATTGGCAAGTTATAACGGCAAACTGTTTCGAGTTCCATGCCGCTAAAGCCAAAAGCACTATCGCCCTCAACCGCAACTGTTGGCAAGCCACTTGTCACAGCAGCACCAATGGCATAACCCATACCAATACCCATAATTCCCCAAGTACCAGAGTCAAAGCGCTTACGTGGCTTATACATATCCACAATCGCACGGCAGTAATCCAAGGTGTTTGCACCTTCGTTTACTAAATTGACATCTGGGTTCTTCTTAATTACATCGCGAATCACACGCAATGCGCCATGGAAGTTCATTGGGTTTGCTTCTTTCGCCAATGTCTCAGCCATCTTGGCAGTGTTCTTATCTTTCTTTTCGGTAATTGCAGCAATCCACTCAGCACTTGGCTTAGGAACAGCAGAAATGCCCTTCAAGAGTTCACTAACGCATGAACCAATATCACCAATTAATGGGGCAGCGATTTGTACGTTGCTATCGACTTCGTTTGCTTGAATATCGATCTGAATAAATTTCTTAGGATCTTTGCCCCAAGTCTTACCCTTACCGTGAGCAAGCAACCAGTTCAAGCGTGCGCCAACCAACATTACTGCATCAGCTTCAGCCAATACAAATGAGCGCGCTGCAGAAGCAGATTGTGGATGGTTATCTGGCAACAAACCTTTAGCCATTGACATCGGCAAATAAGGAATTCCAGATTTTTCGATTAGGTCACGAATCTCTTTATCAGCTTGTGCATACGCAGCACCTTTGCCCAAGAGAATCAATGGACGCTTAGCGCCCTTCAATACATCTAAGGCACGCGCCACTGCATCGGCAGCTGGAATTTGACGGGGAACTGGATCGATTACTTTGAAAATAGATTTCTTGGCTTCATCAGCAGGCATTGTTTGAGCCAGCAACTGTGCTGGCAAGTCTAAGTACACACCGCCTGGACGACCGGATACTGCTGCACGAATCGCGCGAGCAAAACCAATGCCAATATCTTCAATGTGATTAATACGGTATGCAGCTTTGCAATATGGCTTAGCAGCGTTGAGCTGATCCATCTCTTCGTAGTCACCCTGCTGTAAGTCAACGATCTCACGCTCGCTTGAGCCAGAAATCAAAATCATTGGGAAACAGTTCACAGTAGCATTTGCCAGCGCTGTTAAACCATTCAAGAAACCTGGCGCAGAAACAGTCATGCAAATACCAGGCTTTTGTGTCATGTAGCCAGCAATCGCCGCAGCGTTACCAGCATGTTGCTCGTGACGGAAACCGATAAAGCGCAAACCTTCGGCTTGTGCCAAACGACAGAGGTCAGTAATTGGAATACCAACTAGTCCGAAAATCGTATCGAGGTCATTCGCCTTTAAAGCGTCAATGACGAGATGGAAGCCATCAGTTAGTTGTGTGTTTTGGTTATCTGTTGTCATAGAATTTTTATATGAATTGCGAGTCACCACAAAGTGATGGGTCTGTGCAATATAGCTTTCGCTAGCGTCTCCAATGAAGTTATTAATCGCACTACGGGTATTAGTCCCCGCTTAGGCAGAAATGAATATTAGGCTCGGGGTGGAGGTTCATCATTGACTTCGGTCAATTTCCCCCTAATTCAAGCTGCCCAAATGGGCACAATCCCTTAAAACCTAGATAAATAGCTCTTTATGCTTAGTTTTAAGGCGACTCAAGGTCTCAGGGGAGAGATTGAGATAGGCAGCCAATTCCTTTTTGGGGAGTAACTCAAATAAGTTTTCATATTTACGCAGAAAACGCTCTACTCGACCTGGAGCATCGAGCATATGCAAGGTAATTGTGTGGGCCATGATCTCACTCATCAAACGCATCACTTCGAACTCAAAGCTTTCTTTAAGGGGCTTATGCTGATCCAAGAATTCTGCCCACTTTTTGAGCGGCATCCGAGCCACTCGCGCCTTGGTTACAGAGGCAATACTGTAGGGAGCAGCAGTCTTCAGGCGCCAAGCGGCATAGCTAGTCTCAATGTCTTTTTCGATAGCGAAACGTAGAATCATTTCTTTAGCATCGGCACTCGAAACAATGCGCTTCAAAATGCCATCTAAAACAAAGTATTGTTCCATTTGATGGTCGCCCTGATGCAGCAAAATCTCTGACTTTTTGAGGTCAGAGATCTCTAAATGCCGCTCTAAGTCGGCCATAGCATCCTGATCCAAGCTTTTTAAGACTGAGTTTTGACTCAATTGGAGACGAATCAGGTTTTTTTCGGGGTGCTTATCTAATGCTGTCATGAATCCTTAATCCTTAGCCCTTCATTGTAGGCTTTTTAAACTACAAATTAGATAAAAACCCTAATCCCCACTAGAGTTGGGCTAGAATTGAGTAGTCGTGGTGCTCTATTGCAATGCAATAAAGTTAAACGGGAAACACTAAACGTGTGCTGCCCCCGCAACGGTAGGTAAATACGCCTTTTGCTCATTTTTTAGGCGTTAGGAATCTGACAAAGCCACTGTGCGCGTCAATCGCATGGGAAGGCCAGATTCTGATATTTACTAGCCCGGATACCGGCCAAGACAGGTGGAATTTCGCGGACGGGGACCTTCGCGCGCCGATGACAGCGCCTGGTCCCAAGATCTCGCGCCAAATTGACGCCTGAACCCCCGCACGTGAAATTCTGTTCGACCCAGCTTACGGGGAAGTGAGCTAGGCATTCGATAACAGAAAGCATTTCATGAAACAGCAGTTCAGTAGCACACTTAGCGCACTCCTCTGCGCTGGTCTAACCATCCTTAGTGGTACAGCGTATTCACAAAATAACTCCAATGTTTCGGTAGCAGCAGCTCCAAATCAAATGAATCCGATCATTGTTACCGCAACACGTACTCCGACCAAAGCGAGTGATGTGTTGGCAGATAACGTATACATAGGGCCAGAAGAGATCCAGCAGGCCGGGCAGACAACCTTAGTTGAATTGCTACAAAAACAAAAAGGGGTAACCATTTCGAGCTACGGAGGTGGCGGCTCGAATTCCAGCGTTTTTCTGAGAGGCACAACCAATAATCAAACTTTAGTATTAATTGATGGTGTTCGTGTAGATGACTCCTTTAGTGGTGGCGCTAACTGGTCAGTTATTCCACTAAATGTCATCGATCACATTGAGATTATTTTTGGCCCTCAAAGCAGCTTGTATGGTGCAGATGCAATTGGTGGCGTCATTCAGATTTTTACAAAACGTGGGGAGGGGCCACCTAAACTCAATGCCTCAGTTGGGTATGGCACCTATGGAACTTCCATCAGCGAAGCCAGCATTAATGGTTCAACAACTGGTGACCAAAAAATTAGCTACTCCTTAGCGGCCTCCCAAACGCTCTCAATGGGATTCAATACCATCGCGTCAAATAACAAGGATGGCATTACGCCTGGCAATAGAACAGGCTATGTACAAGATAGTGCGACAGGTAGAGTGTCTCAAGAGTGGCAAAAAGGGCAAGAATTTGGTCTTCAGTTTTTACAAAGTCGACTCAATAACCAACTACCTGCGCTAAATGGTCAAGATGGATTGCAACAAGTTCAGAATCAAATTTCTCAGCTTGGCACCTATAGCCTCTACTCTAAGAATCAAGTAACTGATGCCTGGAAAAGTCTGCTGCAAGCTTCCGCACAAACAAGTAATGCGCTAACACACTCCCCAACCTCAGGTGATTACTCTGCGTATGACAGCACTCTAAATCAAAGACAAAATATTTATACCTGGCAAAACGATATAAGCTTGGGTAAAGATCTTTTGCAAGTATTAGCTGAGAGAAGAACGCAAACTGTTTCAAGTAGTCAGTTGAATTACAACTCCACTGAGTTTCCATTTCCGCTACTTGGCTTTAATCAGTCTCGCAATACAAATTCAGGGGCTTTAGCCTATCAACTAAAGCGTGAATCTAACATTGCAAACTTTTCTATTCGTAATGACAGCATTACTGGATATGGCCCGCAAACAACAGGTTCAGCTGCATATGGCTATTTCTTTACAAAAGAATGGCGCGCTAATATCAACTATGGAACTGGCTTTAGGGCGCCTACTTTCAATGATCTCTACTACCCTGGCTACGGAAACCCCGCAGTTCAGGCAGAGAAGAGTAAAAATACGGAGGCTGGATTACATTTCGAAAAGTCTACGCTCGAGGGGCACATCGTTGTTTTCAGTAATTCCATCTCAAACCTCATCCAAGTGAGTAAAGCAAATTGTCCAGCCGGAACAAATCCATACACGGGGTGTGCGTCTAACGTTTCAAGCGCCAATATCACCGGACTCACTCTAAGTGGAGCGAGCCAGATAAACAGCCTCAATCTGAAGGGTTCATTTACTCAACAAAATCCTGTTAACCAGGGTTCGGATACAACTCTAATAAAACAAGCAAAGCAGTATGGAAATATAGCGGCGGAGTATATTTATGCCCAAGTGACAGCTGGAGTTGGTGCAACATTCTCTGGCAGGCGAAATGACTATCTCGGCGATGCTTCTGGGATGGGCGGCTACACCATCTTCAACCTCTACGCTAACTACGACGTAGCAAAAGATCTCAGCCTATTTGCACGCTGGAATAACGTTTTTAACAAAGATTACCAACTCAGTTATGGTTATAACACCCCAGGCTCTAATGCATTCGTAGGGTTGCGCTACGCCATGAAATAAGCCTCTATTTTCAGACTACAATGCCAGTATGAATGAGCCAAACCCTCTTTCCTCTGGCGATGTAGATCTGGATGCCCTCAGCGCATCCATTCAACGCCTATCTGAAAAGATTGCATTAGTTTCTGATGCTGTTAAAAATCTATCGCAGAACCGGGTTCAGCTTGAGGGAAAAATTGAGGGTGCACAGAAGCGCATTCAACACATCTTGAGTCGCTTACCAGAACAAAGTGATGGCCGCCAACTGAATTTACTTGGCGAAGCTATTCCACCCACCAACGCAGAGGATGATAGTGAGCCAACAACGCATTGAAGTAACCCTAGCTGGACAAAAGATTACTCTTGCTACCAGCACAGAACACGAGTCTTTGCTTCGTGCAGCATGCGTATTGGTTGATGAACAGATTCAATTAGCTATTAGTGGCGGTAACCGCAGCATTGAGCGAGCTAGTATGATGGCGGCACTTAAAATTGCTGGTGATCTTATTAAGCTACAAACACAATCGCAACAAAGCCCTCCTTCTAATGTAAGTTCTGATGAAGTTGCAAGACTTCAAGCAGAAATCCATACCCTTGAAGATCAAGTAGATGCTTTGATGCAAACCCTTTCCCTGCCTGGTTCGCCAAGGCCAATAGTTCCTTGAACCGATGCGCAAGCATCCGGAACGATCTTTACCTTGTGGGCGTGAGCGTTTTGCTGATTCACAGTGCCAACTTAGACTTGGTTACTCCCTGAATCACTTAATGCACCCGAAACAGAGTAGCCGTTCCACCTTGAACCTTAGGGTTCAGGATGACGGCCTAGCGGCCAAGGCGGGGAATTCATGTTACTAACTGATATTGCAATGCTTATGCTATGCGGTAGCATCGCAGGCTTTCTGGCGGGGCTTCTTGGCATCGGTGGCGGCATGATCCTCGTGCCCTTCATGATCTTAGTGTTCAATCATCTGAATTTTGATCAAAGCGTCATCGTGCACATGGCAATTGCAACCGGAATGGCTACCATACTATTTACAACAACCTCTGCAATTTGGGCGCATCACAAACATGGCTCGATTGATTGGAAGCTGGTTGCTGCATTTAGCCCTGGATTGGTTGCAGGGAGTCTCATTGGTGGAAGTGAAATTTTTGAGGCGCTCAATACTTCATGGCTATCTCTCTTTTTTGCCATCTTCATTGTTTATACTTCTATTCAGATGATTCTCAATAAAAAGCCGGGGGCTGGTCGTGAGTTACCAGGCAAACTAGGATTATTTTCATTCGGAGCCTTTGCGGGTTGCCTATCCAGTTTAGTTGGCGCAGGCGGCGCATTTATTACGGTACCCTTTATGCTTTGGTGCAACGTTAAACCCCACGTTGCAATGGCAAGCTCTTCTGGCTTAGGATTTCCGATTGCAGCAGCAGCAACCATAGGTTATATGTATGGTAGCTGGGACTACCCCAACCTTCCTACTGGATCATTAGGTTTTGTATACGTGCCAGCCGTTGCATGCATCGTAGCAGTCAGCATCTTCACTGCTCCACTAGGAGCCAAGATGGCGCGCAAGCTTAATGTTGCTCAGCTCAAACGCATCTTCGGCGTCATGTTGTTTTTCCTTGCAGCGTTCATGTTCAATGAAAGCCGCAAGGCATTTGGCTTCTAATTACTGCGTGTACTGCTGACGCAAGATATTCTTTTGTACCTTACCCATAGCATTACGCGGTAAGTCAGCAACAATTTCCAAGCGCTTTGGAATCTTAAAATTAGCAATCTGCGTTTTGAGTGTTGCAATCATTGCTTCTGCATTTAACTTCGCGCCAGCTTTAGGCACCACTATCGCCATGACAGCCTCGCCAAAGTCAGGATGCGGAATGCCAATCACGGCACTCTCATCTACACCATCCATGTCGTCAATAAAGCCTTCGATTTCTTTTGGATATACGTTGTAACCACCAGAAATAATGAGATCCTTACTGCGACCAACGATGCATAAGTAGTCTTTTGGCGCTTTGCCGCCATTGGCATCACCACCCCAACGTCCAACGTCACCAGTCTTAAACCAGCCGTCTTTCGTAAATTCTTCTGCAGTTTTCTCAGGCATGCGCCAGTAGCCCTTAAATATGTTTGGGCCTTTGACTTGGATGCTACCAATTTCGTCTACACCACATGGCTTATTATTTTCATTCACAACCCTTACCTTGACACCAGGCAATGGCAAGCCAACAGAACCGCCGACACGAGCACCCTTATACGGATTAGAAACTAACATGACTGTTTCACTCATACCGTAACGCTCCAAGATTGGCTGACCAATTACTTGCTTGAAGGTATTAAATGTTTCTGTCAATAATGGCGCTGAACCAGAAATGAACAAGCGCATATTACGCGCCACCTTCTTGTTAAAACCTTTGTCAGCCAACAAACGTACATAGAAAGTAGGCACGCCCATCATTACTGTGGATGCAGGCATATGCTTAATCAGTTGAGCCGTATCTAAACGTGGCAACCAAATCATCTTGCTTCCGTTAACCAATGCACCATGAGCTGCGACAAATAATCCATGAACGTGGAAAATAGGCAATGCATGTAGCAGCACATCACCTTTTTTCCAACCCCAGAATTTTTGTAAAACTTGAGCATTACTACCCAAGTTTTTATGCGTCAACATCGCGCCCTTGCTACGGCCAGTAGTGCCTGAGGTATATAGAATGGCTGCGAGGTCATCATCCTTAGCGGAGACCGTTGAGAACTTATCACTCAAACCGCCTGCACGCTCCAGCAATGTCCCTGTACGATTTTCATCGAGGGTAAAGACATGCTTGGTGCCCGCTTTGGCGGCTGCCTTAGATACCCAAGAATAATTCTTACTACTGCACACCACTACTGCTGGCTCAGCATTCTCCAAAAAGTACTGGATTTCAGCGGACTGATAGGCAGTATTAAGCGGCAGATAAACATAGCCGGCACGAATCGTAGCTAAATACAAAAAGAGAGCCTCAGGAGATTTCTCGACCTGGACAGCAACCCGAGAACCAGCAGGCAGCTTAAGACTCTTGAGAAGGTTTGCCATCTTGGCGGTGGCACCCTCAAGGTCAGCCCAGGAGTAATACAAACCATCATGCGTTTCTAACGCGCATGTTTTCTTATCTTTTGGAAATCCCTTTTCCAGTAAAGAATATAAATTCATTAAGGCCCCGAATACAGTCTAGTAATTGCAGCGATAGATCAGTCTAGGGTAGCGCCAGATTTCTTAACCACTGAAGACCAACGAGTAACGTCAGCACTTACCTGCTTACCAAAAGCCTCGCCATAGAGGTTAGGAGTATCAGATCCATTCTTTTCCCAAATTGCTTTGAGCTTAGGAGTATTAAGCGCTTTTTGAACCTCAGCAATCATCTTATCGACGATGGGCTTAGGAGTGCCTGCTGGGGCAAAAATTGAGTACCAAGTTGAGACAACATAGTCTGGCAAGCCCGCCTCTTGGAATGTAGGTACATTTGGAATGGCAGGTGAACGTTTGTTTGAGGCTACAGCAATTGCCACCAACTTCCCAGCATTAATTTGGGGTGCTGAAGTAGCTAAGCCATCAAACTCTAAATCAATCTGACCTGCAAGCAAGTCGTTCATTGCAGGACCGGCACCACGGTAGGGAATATGGGTAATGAAGGTACCAGTTTGAATCTTAAAGAGCTCGCCAGCCAGGTGATGGACGGTACCGCTACCAGCACTAGCAAAGTTATATTTGCCAGGATTCTTCTTCATCAGATCAATGAATTCCTTAGCATTACGAGCGCTAACACGCTGCGGGTTCACCACTAATACCTGGGGAACGTTTGCCAACATGGCTACTGGAATAAAACTTTTCTCAATGTCGTAATCGAGGTTCTTGTACATTGATGGCGCAATAGTGTGATGTGTTGCACCAATGAACCAGGTGTAACCATCTGGGGCTGCTTTTGCAGCAACCGAGGCGCCAACTGTGCCCCCAGCACCACCACGATTGTCGATGATAAATTGTTTGCCAAGCTGCTCGGTTAACTGGGCAGCCAAAGGTCTTGCAAAGGCATCAGTTCCGCCTCCAGCAGGGAACGGGTTTAGGAACGTAACTTGTTTTACTGGCCATTCTTGAGCCATTACCACTAAAGGTGCAGCACAAACCAATAATAGAGCCTGCTTTACCAGGCTTGCAAATCTCAATTGCTTCAACATTTTTTGTCTCCTCCACTTGCCGTTTTTATCGGCTATATATTCAAGATTGCTACATTAATAAAACCTTCTTTATTACTACTTTATGCCGACAAGCTTACTCCATCTAGGCCCAAGACGAATACTCTACGAACTCTGCCTTGGTAAGTCTCCTCCAAAACTCCTCATCAGGGGGTCATTAAACGGCCCACCGCCCTTGAATAATCAATCTCCCCCAGGGTAAACCGCTCGTGGTTTTCCTCTACGGAAGAAAGATCGTATAGATAGTTAACCATTAATGCCGCTGATTGGCGTAAGCCTTTGCGAGAAAGGTCTCCTGCCCAATTAATTTGATGCAATCTTGCTCCATTGCCTAGGTGAAACTTAGCCACCGGATTGCCATTACGGCCAGCAGAACCAAGACCTAAATAAATACTCGCCAGACACATTAATGCAGATTTTTCTTTTTCAGTCGCATTATCAGGATGCCATCCAGAACTTAAGCGCTCAGTCCAAGACCGCTTCTCTAGACCGATAATTTCTAGTGCCTGCTCGCGTGCAGTTCTAATGGCAGGCTTGAGTTGTACGCTGGCTTTTTCACCACCAATATCGGCACCGCTAGCTACCCAGTCAATAAATCCAGGAATGGGTGACAAGGTCACAAAAGTTTTTAGGCCGGGAAACTCTGCATGCAATTGTTCAGCAACCCGCTTAATTAAGAAGTTACCCATAGAGACACCGCGTAATCCAGGTTCGCAGTTACTGATGGAATAAAAGGCTGCTACTTTGTAATTAGAGGTTTGATGAACTGTTTCTGCTTTTTTATCCACAAGCGGTGTAATTACTGCAGGGATCTCAGGCAGCAATGCCACCTCGACGAAGATCAATGGCTCATTAGGTAACTGAGGGTGAAAGAAGGCAAAGCATCTGCGATCAGGCTGCAGGCGGCGGCGTAGGTCATCCCAGCCATCAATCGCATGCACCGCTTCATGCTGAATGAGTTTTTCTAAGACTTCTGCAGGCGACTTCCAATCAACCCGATGCATCTTCAAAAAGCCAGGATTAAACCAAGAAGAAAGCAGGTGGCGTAAGTCAAAATCTACGGCAGTTAACTCAGGCTGTTTATCTAGTAGTTGCAAAAGATCACGACGCATGGCCACTAATGCAGCAGTACCATCTGTTGCGCGATTTAGGCGACGAAACAATTCTTGTCGTGGTGGCTCAGCAACCCGCTGCAATTTAATATAGTTGCGAGCATTACCTTCCGCAGAAAAATTTTGCGCTGCAGCCATTACTGCTGCAGGGTCTGGATTGAGCTTTTGAAATAAGAAAGTAAAAAACTTTGCGTGTTGATCTTTAGATAACTTACGATAGTTATCAATGACCTCATCAGCCATACTGACGGCATTAGACTCGCCGCGCTCAGAAATGAGGCGATTGACCGCACCGGTAACGCGCGAAAAATATCGGGCTTTTGCTAACTTTTCAAGCATGAGGTCTTTTCAGAAATACTACCTACAAAATCCATAAATCAATGTATTCCTGCAAAGGCAAGGAAATCAATGAGGCTTTGATTGTATCTAGAGAATATAGGTATTTAGATATTATTGCGTTGCAACATAACTACTTGAAGCCTGAGGCATTTTTTATGCGTTGAACTTAGATTTAAATGCCGTCATGAGGTAAACACCGAAGAGCATCATCGGCAAACATAACCATTGCCCCATTGATAAACCCAAGCCTAGCAGCCCAAGAAAGGCATCTGGTTCACGCGCATATTCCGCTAGGAAGCGACAGACGCCATAACCCAATAAGAAAAGTCCTGAGACCTGACCTACACGATGCTGCTTACCAGAGTAAATCCACAGCACCACCCCCAACAAAATACCTTCGCCCAGAAATTGGTAAATTTGAGATGGGTGGCGCGGGATGCTATCGACCAGCGGAAACACCATGGCCCAAGGCAGATCTGTAGGGCGCCCCCACAACTCGCCATTAATAAAGTTGCCTAAGCGACCAAAGGCCAAACCAAAGGGCACTAGAGGCGCTACCAAATCACTCACAACAAAAAAAGTAGTGTTCCGTTTTTTGGCAAACCAATACAAGGCAGTCAAGACGCCCAATAAGCCGCCGTGAAAAGACATGCCGCCTTCCCAAATTTTCAGAATATCTAAAGGGTTAGTAAGATAATGGCCGGGCATATAAAACAGGACATAACCTAGACGGCCTCCAAGAACAACGCCTAAGACGCCTGCAAATAATAGATCTTCCAAATCCTTATAGCCCCAATCTAATGCTTGATAGCGTGGCGCACGGATACGTAGACGACCTAATAATAAAAACTGTGCAAAGGCCATGAGATACATCAGGCCATACCAATGAATCGCAAATGATCCAATGCGAATTGCAGCTGGATCAAACTGAGGATGAATCAACATACCTTAACTCTTTGATTGGTCAAAATTATGCAGCTCGTGACCAAGGTCGCGATACGCCTTATAACGCTCGCGCCCTGCTAGGCGCTCTGCCTCATCAACTGTAACCACCTCAACAATGCGAGGGAAGCGGGCAACTAATGCGGCTACATCTTGGGGCATTCGCATTCCTAGATGAATCATGACATCGGCATGAGGTACGCCCGCTAGGTATGGAGAAGCAAAATCATCGGTCAAGACTATCGGAGTATCAGCTGCAGCTTCATCATCGATAAAGCAATGCGGTAAAAAATCAGTACCACTGAAAGTCCAAAGTAGCTCATCTAATTTTTTGAGGTCAGCTTTCTCGCCAACCATGATGATATTGCGCACAGGTTGACCTACAGCAGTAGCGCTCCAAATTTTGCGCGTTAAACGACAGACGTATTCCAGCTTATCAGCTACATTGCTATGAAAGTCGATGCGAGCCATATCAGGAGAAAAACTTACTTCTGCTCAAGCAAGAAGTTCACCAGCAAAGGGACTGGACGTCCAGTAGAACCTTTGGCTGCACCACTCTTCCAGGCAGTACCAGCAATATCTAAGTGAGCCCACTTGTACTTCTCGGTAAAACGCGACAAGAAGCAAGCTGCTGTAACGCTACCTGCGGGGCGCCCGCCAATATTAGCCACGTCAGCAAAATTGGACTTGAGCTGCTCATGGTAAGCAGTATCTAGAGGTAAGCGCCAGACAGTATCTAAGGAAGCTTTTCCCGCCTTAGTCAGAGCGTTCACTAAATCTTCATCCTCTGAAAACAGGCCGCTATGTACATGACCCAAAGCGATGATGCATGCCCCAGTTAATGTGGCGATATCAATCACCGCCTTTGGCTTAAAGCGCTCAACATAAGTGAGCGCGTCACACAAAATCAAACGACCTTCAGCATCAGTATTCAAAATCTCGATAGTTTGGCCAGACATGCTCTTCACAATATCACCAGGACGAGTTGCTTGACCTGATGGCATGTTCTCGCAGGTTGGGATCACGCCGATCACATTCTTATTGAGCTTCATCAAGCCAGCTGCATACAAGGTGCCAATGACTGAAGCGGCGCCACACATGTCGTACTTCATCTCATCCATGGCTTCGCCTGGTTTTAATGAAATTCCACCGGTATCAAATGTAATACCTTTGCCAACTAAGACAATCGGTGCATCACTAGCCTTACCGCCTTGATGACGCATCACAATAAATTGAGGAGGTGTTGCAGAGCCCTGGGCAACAGACAAGAAAGAACCCATACCCAAAGCCTCTATTTGCTTTTTGCCAAGCACTTCGACCTTCAAGCCAACTTTTTTACTGAGGCCTTGAGCAGTCTTTGCTAAATAAGTAGGAGTGCAAACATTTGGGGGAAGATTGCCCAAATCTTTTGCGAGGTGCATGCCTTCGACCATCGCGAGCCCTTGCTCTACAGCAGACTTAAGCTCCTTAGCGCAAGCGTTATTGCCTGCAAATACTAAATGCTTAAAAGTGTCGGCTTTGTCTTTGGCTTTAAATTTCATGGCAGGTTGACGTACACCAAAACGATAAGCTTGATCACCGGCATACTGAATAGTTAAACGCACTTCTTCTGCAATCAATTCTGCTTTTTGTCCAAAGCTCGGCACAAACCAGAGCGCACTTTCAATCGAGCCACCACTTAAGGCTTTTAATCCTGCACGCACCACTTTTGAAAAACTATTCAAACTACGTGCACTTTCAAGATGCAAGTCGCCGGTACCTAGCAGGAGAACACGTTTTACCTTAACGCCATTTGTAGTCCAAGATTTTTCAGCACGCAAAAGACATACAGATGATTGCTTGTCATCAAGATCGCCTAGTAAATTGGCATGGGCTACCGAGCCGCCCAGTAAATGATCTAGCTCGGCCAAAAATCCAGTCTTATTTTTCGCAGCTTTTGTGCCGCTAAAAGCATCTAAGTCTGCTTTGGAGTAGCCCAAAACCAAGCAGTCAGAACTTTGCGCTAGCAAGCTTTTTAGACTGGAATTTAAGGCTTTTGGGCTTTGGAGGTCGGCCTGAGGGAAAATCTTGGTGCTAAATTGAATTGTCATAATCTATTGCGGTATGTTTAAGTCGATTCAAGAGGGTAGGAAATTACTAAAACGGCACTTTTATCCATTATCCTCCGACATGAGATGAACTTCTTTTATCTGCACCAATATAAGCCATATAGACCCCACCAATAACCCCAGAATCCAGATAAACAGTTTTAGATGATTTTTAACCAAGCCCTTCGCCGCGAACTCAGTTTTACGACTGGCGGGGTATTTTTGGTCCTAGTCACCATCATGGTTACCACCTTGGTGATTCGAATTCTGGGTTACGCCGCTAATGGGGCAGTCAATCCAGAAGATGCGCTGGTCTTAATTTCGCTGGCAACTTTGGGCTACTTAGCAGTCCTGTTAACCGTATCGCTATTTGTGGCCACGCTGATCGTTTTAGTGCGCTGGTATAAAGACTCGGAAATGATTGTGTGGTTTGCAAGCGGTCTCAGTATTACCGGCTTAATTCGTCCCATTCTGCAATTTGCGATGCCTCTCATTATCATCATCGCTCTCTTAGCACTATTTGTATGGCCTTGGGCTAATCGCGAATCCACACTCATCAGCCAGCGTTTTCAGCAACGCGACGATGTTTCTATGGTGAGCGCAGGACAGTTCAGAGAATCAGCGAAAGCTGAGCGGGTGTTCTTTATTGAAGAACTCGACATCGATAAAAGCGAAGTAAAAAATATTTTTGTAGCCGATTCTAAGAACGGCAGGCTAAGCATTGCCGTCTCCGCAACGGGCTACATCAAAAACTCTGCTGGCGGAGAAAAATCAGTCATTCTTCATAATGGGCGGCGTTATGAAGGGCAGCCTAATCAGCCAGACTTTAGGATTTTGGAATTTGAAGAGTACATCACCAAGGTGCATAGTAAAGATACTTTGGCGCCACCACCTCGCGATCGAGAAAAAACTATTCAGGAATTAATTAATGAGCCTAACCCTGCATTTGTTAACCCTAGTAGGGCTGAGCTCCTCTGGCGCATTGGCCTACCACTCATGGCGCTTGGATTAGTTCTGATTGCGATTCCACTGGCTTATGTCAATCCACGGCTTGGTAACTACACCGCCATGTTCTATGCCGTCTTAATTTATCTAATCTATAGCAACCTACTCAATCTGACTCAAAATTTTGTAGCTAAAGGGAAAGTGGAGATGCTAGTTGGCATATGGCCGATTCACTTACTTGCACTACTGATTGCTATCGTCCTGATACGCAATCGTATCAATCCATCCTTGAAGTGGTGGCGTCGCCAACTACCCGCTAAGTTTTCAAGCAAATGAAACAGTTATTTCCCTTCATCTATGAGCGCTACCTAGCGAAGCAAATTTATGAAGCATTTGGCTTCATTCTGTTTGCACTCGTCGCCCTATTTTTATTCTTCGATATCTTGAGTGAGCTTGGATCTGTCCAAGGTGGCTACACATTGCCACTTGCGCTCCTTCATGTTCTCTTGAAGGCACCAAGTCGTATCTCCGAAATCATTCCTATTGCTGGGCTGATCGGCAGTATCTATGTATTTGCCATGCTCGCTAGCCAATCTGAATTTACGATTTTGCGTATTGCTGGATTAGATGTGAAACGTGGTCTCATCACCCTCACTAAAATTTCGCTGCCACTCGTAGCACTCACACTCATTATGAGTGAATGGGTTGGGCCCTACACCGAGGCTAAGTCAGATCAAATTCGCATGAAGGCACTGGGCTCTGCTTACTCCTCGCAATTTAGAACTGGCGTGTGGGTGAAAGATCGCTTACGTGATGAGGATGGCAGTGGGCCAGTACGATCTGGCGTCCGTTATGTCAACGTAGGCAAAGTCGATAAAGATAATGCGATTCACAATATTCGCATGTATGAGTTTGATGATGCCTATCGCCTACTCTCTATTAGAAGCGCTACCTCAGGTCAATTTGATGAAACCGGAATCTGGGTGCTTAACGATGTTACCGAAACTCGCTTTAAAGAAACAAAACAATCCGATCCATTGAACCCAGTCTTTTCTTCGCAAACATTTACTCACCCCATGCTGACTCTTGAGTCAGAAGTCACGCCCCAAATTTTGAGCGTGCTACTCATTAGCCCAGAAAAAATGTCTATCCTTAGTTTGGGTCGCTTCATCTCCCATTTACGCGACAACAAACAAGATGCTCAACGCCATTCCATCGCCTTCTGGAAGAAAGTGGTTTATCCCTTTACGATTTTTGTGATGCTAGCTTTGGCATTACCTTTTGCCTACTTAAAAGTACGTGCTGGTAGTGTAGGCATCAAGGTTTTCGGTGGAATCATGCTCGGTATGAGCTTCCAACTCTTCAATTCCTTATTCTCAAACGTGGGTCTTTTGGGATCTTGGCCGGCTTTTATGACGGCCTTAACACCACCCCTTGTCTATCTTTTACTTGCAATCATTGGATTGCGCTGGGTATCTAAGTCTTAATACCCAAAATTCATTTAGAATTTGGTTCCTATATCATTGTTGGTATATAGACAGGAATCCCCATGAATCTTCATCAATTTCGCTTTGTCCGCGAAGCGGTTAGACAAAACTTCAACCTGACAACAGCCGCTAAGGCACTCTTTACGTCTCAGCCTGGTGTATCCAAGGCCATTATTGAGCTCGAGGATGAATTAGGTGTGGAGATCTTTCGCCGCCATGGCAAACGGATTCGCTCACTCACTGAACCAGGCAAAAGAATTCTGAGTTCGATTGAACGCATTTTGGATGAAGTCGAAACCTTAAAGCGTGTTGGCAAAGATTTTGCGAGTCAGGATCAAGGTAACTTTGTAATCGCAACCACACATACACAAGCTCGCTATGCACTTCCTAAAGTTTTAACTGAATTCACTAAACGCTTTCCAAAAGTACGCGTTAGCATTCAACAAGGTAACCCAGGACAAATTGCAGAGTTACTAACTCATGATCGGGCGGATATTGCGATTGCCACTGAAGGTATTGCTAATACCCCTGGAGTGCTGGCGCTACCTGGTTATCAATGGCAGCACGTAGTGATGGTGCCCTTGAGTCATCCACTCCTCAATCAAGCAACGTTAACCTTAGAAGAGATTGCGAAGTATCCCATCATCACTTATGACAAAGCGTTTGCAGGCCGCAGCAAAATTGATGCTGCCTTTGCACAACGAAACATCACTCCAGATATTATTTTGGAAGCAATTGATGCGGATGTCATTAAAACCTATGTAGAAACTGGTATGGGTATTGGTATTGTTGCTGGTCATGCATATGACCCGGATAGAGACCGCAACCTCAAAGTGATTCAAGCGAGCCACCTGTTTGGCAATAACGTAACGCATCTTGGTGTCAAACAAGGCGCTTACCTCCGCTCCTTCGTCTATACCTTCATTGAGCTCTTCTCGCCGACCTTAACCAAGAAAATTGTCGAACAGGCGATGAATAACGAATCGGATTCGTACGAAATTTAGGTTTTTGAAAAAACTCAAAGACTGAACCGTCATTTGAGTGGTGCCTCGGGGCGGACTCGAACCGCCACGCCTTGCGGCACCGGATTTTGAGTCCGGCACGTCTACCAATTCCATCACCGAGGCAGGTGTTTGCAGTGGAAATTCTGCTGAGTTTGATGCTTTGTTACTGCTAAGACATGAGAGTGTAACAAAAAATGGCTCCTAACCTTCTACCTTTGGTCTAGAACCCCTTAAAATGAGTACTTCTAGCCAAATTATTAAAAGGAATTACCCGTATGGCCGGCCACTCGAAATGGGCCAATATTCAGCACCGCAAGGGTCGTCAAGACGAAAAACGCGGCAAGATTTGGACCAAACTCATTAAAGAAATTACTGTTGCCGCTAAATTGGGTGGTGGTGATGTCGCAACCAATCCTCGTTTACGCTTGGCGATTGATAAAGCCAAAGACTCAAATATGCCTAACGACAATGTGCAAAGAGCAATTCAGCGGGGCACAGGTTCGCTTGAAGGCGTGAACTATGAAGAGATTCGTTACGAAGGTTACGGCATGAATGGTGCTGCGATTATTGTTGACTGTTTGACTGATAACCGCACCCGTACCGTAGCTGAAGTTCGCCATGCATTTAATAAGAATGGTGGCAATATGGGCGCTGAAGGATCGGTGGCTTTTCTATTTAAGCATTGCGGTCAAATGTTATTCGCACCCGGTACGAGTGAAGATCAACTCATGGAAGTTGCCTTGGATGCTGGCGCTGAAGATGTCATTACGCATGATGATGGCTCGCTTGAAGTTCTCTCTCCAGTGCCAGAATTCAGCAAGGTGCAAGATGCGATTAGCCAAGCAGGTCTTAAACCTGAATTAGTCACAGTCGCAATGCGCCCGGAGACTGAGATTGCCCTGGAGGGCGAGCAGGCAGAGAGCATGCAAAAACTATTAGATGCACTTGAAAATTTAGATGATGTTCAAGAAGTCTTTACGAATGCCGCTCTTTAAGCAAATATTTTTCACATAACCTATTTAAGTCACAGCTAGCTATGAAAATTCTTCTCATTGGATCCGGCGGACGAGAACATGCATTAGCTTGGAAGCTTGCACAATCGTCTCAAGTACAAACTGTCTACGTAGCACCAGGCAATGGTGGCACTGCCACCGCTAAGCAAGCTGCCGCTGGTATTGAGAACCTAGCCATTACCGGCTTACAAGAGTTAGCAGACTTTGCAAAACGTGAAAAGATTCATCTCACCGTAGTTGGCCCAGAGGCCCCTTTGGCAGCCGGAATTGTCGATGTTTTCCGTAATAATGGTTTGCGTATTTTTGGCCCAACGCAATTAGCAGCTCAACTGGAGTCGTCTAAAGATTTCTCTAAAGCATTTATGAAGCGACATGGTATTCCGACAGCGGATTACCAAACCTTCTCTAGCGCTCTAGAAGCTCATGCCTATATTGACGCTAAAGGTGCACCAATCGTGATCAAGGCTGATGGTCTTGCTGCTGGTAAAGGTGTTGTAGTAGCAATGAGTCTGGATGAAGCACATGCTGCGGTCGATATGATGCTGGCAGATAATAAATTCGGCAATGCTGGTGCGCGTGTTGTGATCGAAGAGTTCCTGACTGGTGAAGAAGCCAGTTTTATTGTGCTTGTTGACGGCAGAAATGTTCTTGCACTAGCAACCAGCCAAGATCACAAACGCTTACTCGATGCTGATCAAGGTCCCAATACTGGCGGTATGGGTGCTTACTCCCCTGCCCCAGTTGTCACTCCAGAAATTCATGCACGCGCATTACGTGAGGTCATCATGCCAACAGTCAAAGGCATGATAGCAGACGGGATTCCATATACCGGCTTCTTATATGCTGGCCTGATGATTTCTCCAGATGGCAAGCTTAAAACATTAGAATTCAATTGCCGCATGGGAGATCCAGAAACCCAACCCATCATGGCTCGCTTACGTAGCGATCTAGTAAATGCGCTAGACCATGCTGTGGATGGCAAGCTCAATGAAGTGGAGTTGGAGTGGGATCGTCGTACTGCATTAGGTGTTGTACTCGCAGCCCACAACTATCCAGAGACTCCCCGTAATGGCGATGTGATTACTGGTATTCCAACTGATACTGAAGATCAAATCACCTTCCATGCGGGTACTCAATTACAAGATGGCAAGATAATGACTTCCGGTGGTCGTGTGTTATGCATAGTAGGCCTTGCAGATACCGTTCGTGGCGCTCAGCAAAAAGCTTATGAAGCAATTAATCACATTCATTTTGATGGCATGCAATATCGCAAAGATATTGGCTATCGCGCGGTTAAATAAGATAGAGGCTATCCCTTGACATCCCTTCATACCCAAATTGATATCGCGGCCCTAAAAGATTATTTCTTAGGCTTACAGGATCGTATTACGAGTGCAATGAGTGCGCTTGATGGCAAAGCTTTTATTGCTGATGAATGGCATAAGCCTGAAGATAGCAAACTCAAAGGTTATGGTCGTACCTGCACTCTAGATGGCGGCAATATTTTAGAAAAAGGTGGGGTTGGTTTCTCGCACGTACGTGGCGATCAAATGCCGCCTTCCGCTTCCCATCACCGCCCTGAAGTAGCTGGTCGCAAATTTGAAGCTATGGGAGTGTCGCTCGTCTTTCATCCCAATAATCCCAAGGTTCCTACTACCCATATGAATGTGCGCTGCTTTATTGCGCAAGCACCTAATAAAGAACCAGTCTGGTGGTTTGGAGGCGGCTTTGACCTAACCCCCTATTACGGCGTTGATGAAGACTGCATACATTTTCATCAGACCGCTAAAGATGCGCTAGATCCATTTAGCGAAGCACTCTACCCACGCTTTAAGAAATGGTGTGATGAATACTTCTACCTCAAACATCGTGAAGAGCCACGTGGTATTGGTGGCGTGTTCTTTGACGACTTCAATGAGTTGGGCTTTGAGAAAAGCTTTGCGATGACACGGGCCGTGGGTGACGCGTTTATCAATGCCTATCTACCGATCGTAGAGCGTCGTTATAAAGATGCTTTCACACCAGAAGAAAAGGCTTTCCAAGAGTACCGTCGTGGTCGTTATGTTGAGTACAACCTCCTGTTTGACCGGGGCACGATCTTTGGCCTACATTCAGGTGGCCGCACTGAATCCATTTTGATGTCAATGCCACCAGTAGTTCAGTGGTGGTACAACTGGCAGCCAAAACCGGGTACACCTGAGGCTAAGCTATATGACTATTACCTCAAACCACAGGATTGGCTGGGTTGAGCACTACTCAGAAAATAGGCATCCTAGGGGGAACCTTTGATCCACCCCACATAGGCCACTTGAAACTAGCAAGTCATTTTGCAGAAATACTGCAATTGGATGAATTGCTACTCATTCCCAGTGGTGAGCCATGGCAGAAAGGCTCAGATATCACGCCCGCAGAAATTCGCTTTCAGCTGACTGAAGCGGCAGCCAAAGATTTAGCCAGAGCATTCTTGTACTTAAAAATTCCAACCCGTATTGGTGTTGATCGTATTGAGATAGAGCGCGCTGGCCCAAGCTATAGCATTGATACCGCTAAATCTCTACGTGAGCGCTTTGGGCCCAAAGCCAGTCTGATTTGGTTGACGGGGGTAGATTCACTGATCAACCTTCCAACCTGGAACTCGTGGCGTGATCTATTTAAATATATGAACTTTGCGGTAACCAGTCGGCCGCATTACGATCTCAATGCTGAGATAGGCACTGAAATTCAGGAGTTACTGAAAGTACATCAGGTAATGGACCCAGCCGCACTTGAAAAGCAAGCCTCTGGCCTCATCTACATAGATGAAAGCTTATCAGTAGACCTTTCCTCCACCGAGCTGCGTAAGCGCCTTAAAACACCGGCTCGTGGCCAGATTGAATCGGAGGAAATTTCATCCCACACCCTACAAATCATTACAAATCTGGGCTTGTATCAGTAATCAAGCTAAGATCATCCTAAATACAGAAAAATATCATCGAGAAACCATGGACTTACGTAAATTACAACGCGTCATTATTGATGCCTTAGAGGATGTTAAAGCGCAAGATATTCGCGTTTATGACACCACTAAACTGAGCGAGCTATTTGATCGCGTGATCATCGCCACTGGCTCAAGCAATCGTCAAACGCGATCGCTGGCAATGTCGGTCAAAGAAGATGTCAACGCTAAAGGTGGCGAAGTGATTTCCATTGAGGGATTAGAGACTGGTGAATGGGTCTTGGTAGATTGCGGTGATATCGTTGTTCACATCTTGCAGCCGATGCTGCGCTCTTACTATCAGCTTGAGGGTATGTGGGGTGCAAAACCAGTGCGGGTCAAATTGGCTGGCAGCAAAGGACTTGTTAAAGCAAGTGAACTTGAAGACGACGAGTAAATCACTCTCTTCATAATTGATTCGCTAGTCAATGCGCCTCACCATAGTTTCTGTTGGCCATAAAATGCCAGATTGGGTTGCTACTGCAACTCAGGACTATGTCAAACGCATGCCAGTAGATTGCAACATTGATATTAAAGAGATCAAGCCTGATCTCACACCGGCCAAAGAAGCCATCAAGATTGCTGCAGCTATCCCCAAGAGTTCAAAAGTCATTGCTCTAGATGAACGTGGCAAAGATCAAACTACACAAAACCTCGCCACCCAACTAGCTTTATGGCGTCAAGAAGGTTTTGATATCACCTTTTTAATTGGCGGTGCTGATGGCTTAGATCCCAGCCTGAAATCTAATGCACAAGCTATGTGGCGACTTTCTAGCCTGACATTGCCGCATGCAATGGCAAGAGTGGTACTAGTTGAACAACTCTATCGTGCCTGGACCATCCTACAGGGACACCCTTACCATCGTGAGTAATGCTGTGTTTTCTTTTATCTATCTAGCCTCGCAAAGTCCACGCCGCCAAGAATTATTAAAGCAAATGGGTGTGCGTTTTGAGATGTTATCGCCTAGTCCAGGTGAAGATACTGAAAGTATTGAAACCCCTCTGCCTCATGAAAAAGCACGGGCTTATGTTGAGCGCGTTACCTTAGCAAAGAGTGCAGTTGCTTTGGCACGCTGGCAAAAGAGTGGGCTTTCATGGGCCCCGATCTTATGTGCCGATACAACAGTCAGTCTACCCAATAGTGGTGAGGGAGAGATTTTAGGAAAGCCAGCCGATGCTGCCGATGTGGATCGAATCCTTAAAAGGCTTAGCGGTAAAACACATGAAGTACTCACCGCCGTTGCATTGACTATCAATCCAAACGAACAACCGCTTTGCCTAGTGCAGGTATCTAAAGTTGAATTTGCCCTGCTATCCCAAGAGCAGATTGATTTATATATTGCTAGCGGAGAACCTTTTGGGAAGGCTGGCGCTTATGGCATTCAAGGGCTGGGTGGCGCATTCATCCCCGCGATTGAGGGCAGCTATAGCGGTATCATGGGGCTACCTATATTTGAAACTGCACAACTTCTAGAGCGCGCTCAAGTGACATGCATATGAATGAAGAAATCCTCATCAATATCACTCCACAAGAAACACGGGTTGCTTTAATCCAGCAAGGTGCCGTTCAAGAGCTACAAATCGAACGTACTCGCCAACGGGGAATTGTTGGCAACATCTATTTAGCCAAAGTCGTACGCGTACTTCCAGGCATGCAATCTGCTTTTATTGAAATTGGTCTCGAGCGTACTGCCTTCATGCACGTCGCTGATATCACTCAAAACAATCCGCAGGCCCAAATTGAAAAGCTCTTGTTTGAAGGTCAAACAATCTTAGTGCAAGTGCTGAAAGACCCACTGGGAACTAAAGGGGCTCGCTTAACCACTCAGTTAAGTATTGCTGGTCGCAATCTTGTTTACCTACCACCAGCAGGCAGCGATCCTGCCACCGAAAAGTATATCGGCGTATCGCAACGTATTGACCAACCAGAAGAACGTGAAGCGATTAAAGCCCGACTTGCAGGCCTCATGGCTGCTGATGAAAAAGGCGGCATTATTGTGCGCACTAGCGCCCAAGATGCATCTGATGCTGAACTTCTGCATGACATGCATTACCTGCGCACAACTTGGGAGAACATTCGGGTAGCGATGAAGCAAAATCCTGCTCCGAGCCTACTCTATCAAGACCTCAGTCTTGCTGAACGAGTGCTGCGTGATGTCGCCGGTGAAGACACCACGCAAATTCGGGTGGACTCTGCAGAGAATTTTGAGAGGCTCAAAGGATTTGCAAATTTGTATATGCCCAACCTATTGGGTAAGTTGACGCTACATCGAGGTGAGCGCGCTCTTTTTGATTTATTTGATGTTGATGCCGAAATCAATAAAGCCTTAGGCCGAAGAGTTGATCTCAAGTCTGGTGGATATCTGATGATTGATCAGACAGAGTCAATGACAACCGTTGATGTCAATACAGGCAGCTTTGTTGGCGCCCGCAATCTAGATGACACCGTCTTCAAAACCAATTTAGAGGCTGCGCAAGCCATTGCTCGTCAATTACGTTTACGCAACCTCGGTGGCATCATCATTATTGACTTCATTGATATGCTGAGCAAAGACCATCAAGAATCCGTACTTCATGAGCTCAAACGTAATCTAGAGCGTGACCATGCTCGTACTTCAGTAAGTGAATTTTCTGCTTTAGGGTTGGTAGAGATGACTCGCAAACGCACTCGTGAGTCCTTAGCCCATATCACCTGCGAGCCCTGCTCCACCTGCATGGGCAAGGGTGAGATAAAAACTGCTCAGACGATTTGCTACGAAATTCTGCGTGAAATTGTCCGTGAGCATCGTCAATTTAACCCTCGAGAATTTCGAATAGTAGCCGCACCTGATGTCATTGATTTATTCCTGGAAGAAGAGAATCAATTTTTGGCGCAACTCGGTGACTTCATCGCCAAGCCAATCACACTTCAAGCGGAAGGTAGCTTCCGCCAAGAGCAATACGATATTGTTTTAAGCTAGCTTACTTAAGCATTCGAGAACTGAATGCGATGTAGATTAGCGTACAGACCATCTTTTTTAATCAGGTCTTCGTGCGATCCATTTTCGACGATTTGACCATGTTCTAGCACCACAATACGATCAGCGTGCTCAATCGTGGATAGGCGATGTGCAATCACCAGAGTCGTTCTACCAGCCATCAGTCGATCAAGCGCATCTTGCACCTGGCGCTCTGATTCTGAATCTAAGGCAGAGGTGGCTTCATCCAAAATTAAGATTGGGGCATTTTTGTATATAGCCCGAGCAATAGCCAGACGCTGACGTTGTCCGCCAGATAAACGATTGCCGTTATCACCAATCATCGAATCAATCCCCTCTGGTAATTCTTTAATCAGTGCACCTAGATTAGCTGCCTCTAAAGCTTCCATGGCTCGACCCCGATCAATTCCTTCTTTTCCAGTGGCACCATAGGCCACATTTGCAGCAATCGTATCGTTAAACAGAATCACATCCTGACTTACGAAAGCGATTTGCTTTCTGATATCGGCCAAGACAATATCCTCGAGCGGTATATCGTCCAAGAAAATATGTCCGCTACTGGGTTTATAGAATCGGGGCAGCAAATTGACTAAGGTGGATTTTCCGCCACCCGATGGACCAACAAATGCCACTACTTCACCAGGCTCAATAGTCAGATTAATTTTATTTAAGGCATCTTGTCGACCAGCCTCCTGTTCATATGAGAATCCAACATCCTCAAAACGAATCCTGCCCTTCGCTTTATCCAAGGACTTCATATTCTGTCGACGCTCTTCTGCTTCTTCAAAAGGCTCATCCATTAAGCCAAAAATCATTTCCGCTGCTGTTAAGCCACGTTGCAGTGGCTGATTGATATCAGCCAAGTGTTTTAATGGGGAAATTACTAACATCATTGCGGTAACAAAAGCTGCAAAGCCACCAACAGTCGTACCCTCTGTGGCTGATTGCATCAAAGCAATCACAAGCACTATAGACAAAGCCATCGAGGCAATGAGCTGAGTAATGGGCTGGTTCAAGCCACCTGCAACTGCGGACTTCAAAGCAAACTGGCGCAAGCGTTCGGCTTTCTCAAGAAAGCGACTCATCTCATACTGTTCGGCGCCATGAACCTTCATGATCTTGTAGCCAGTAGCTGCCTCTTCAACGATATAAGCCAAATCACTAGTTAAGACTTGCTGCTCTCGATTAAGTGAGCGCAAGCGCTTATTTATTTTGCTCATAATGAATGCAATCACTGGGAAGATAATTAAGACCACCATTGTCAACTGCCAGTTTAAATAAATCAGGTAACCCATCAAACCAATGACGGTAAGTGAATCACGTACCAAACTAATTAACATTCCCCCCATGATGGAAAGAACATTATTCACCTCGAAGACAACTGCATTGATTAAATTTGATGCTGAATTTTTTTGGAAAAAGGTAGTCTTCGCATGCAAAAGTGTATGAAACATTTGTTCACGCAAATTGAGTAAGACTGAATTAATTACGCGCGATAGCAAATAATTAGATAAGAATTGCGCCAAACTGCGTACCACCGCCAACCCAACCAAGAACAGTGGTACCTGCCAAAGCTTGCTATTCAGCTGACCTGTAAAGCCACGGTCAAGTAAAGGCTTCATTAAGGCAGGGATCGAGGTCTCAGTAGCAGCTACGACGGCCATAGCCACCAAAGACCCAATAATCAAGCCAATATGGGGTTTAAGGTAGGTAATTAAGCGATTTAGGGCGGTACGGTCTTGAGCATTCATATAATGAATTATGCCCACCTTATCAGTCATACTCATCACTCGCAATGAAGAGGCCAATTTGGACGATTGTCTAGCCTCCCTGGAAGGCATTGCCCAGCAGATCGTTGTGGTCGATACAGCCAGCTCTGACCGCACCCTAGAGATAGCCCAAAACTATGGGGCTACTATTGCCAGCCCACCCGATTGGCCTGGTTTTGGTCCCCAAAAGAACCGTGCTCTAGAGCTGGCTAACGGCGAATGGGTGCTCTCTTTAGATGCCGATGAAAGACTGACGCCCGCACTGAGATCGGAGATCTTGAGCGCTATCAACCATAGCGCTCACGTGAACTGTTTTGCCATTCCTCGCCTCTCTTGGTATTGCGGACGCTTTATTCGTCATTCTGGCTGGAGCCCTGATTACGTTGACCGCCTCTTTAAGCGCGGTACTGCCCGTTTCTCAGATGACTTAGTTCATGAACGTTTGATTCCGACAGGACAAGTTGCCAAACTAGAAAATCCGATGCTGCACTACAGCTTCTTGAACTACTCTCAAGTTTTACAAAAGATTGATCGTTATTCCACCGCATCTGCAGAGCAGGCTTTTGCCAAGGGTAAAACGAGTAGCCCTTTAAAAGCAGTGCTTCATGGTTTCTGGGCATTCTTTCGGACTTATGTCATTCGTGCAGGCTTCTTAGATGGTGCCCAAGGATTTGCTCTAGCAATCTCGAATGGCCAAGGCACCTACTACCGTTATATCAAGTTGTGGCAACTCAATCAGGATGCTAGTAAATGATTTCGATTTTGTTGGCCACCTATAACTGGCCACAAGCACTTAAGCTATGCCTAGAGTCTCTTGCGACACAAACAGATCGCAACTTTGAAATCATCATTGCTGATGATGGCTCCACCGATAGCACCAAGCAGATTATCGAGCAATTCAAGTCCTCTACTACCATTCCAACAGAACATTTGTGGCAAGAGGATCAAGGATTTCGGAAAACGATAATCCTGAATCGTGCTATTAAAGCGGCACATGGCGACTATCTGGTATTTCTGGATGGTGATTGCATTGTGCAGCCAGATTTTGTAGCGCGCCATCGTGAGCTGGCACAAAAAGGATATTTAGTAACCGGCAGCCGAGTGCTTCTCAATGAAAAACTCACTCAAGAACTCATTACTTGGCCACATTGGGACTTTCAACGCTTTAGCTCTGGTCTTATACGCGAACGCCTCAGTGGTGGCATCAATAAATATTGGCCACTGAAGATCAAGTTTGGAAATGGCTCATGGCGAGACTACAAACAGTTTGTTTGGCGCCGTATTAAAGGCTGCAATATGGCTTGCTGGAAAGCAGATGCTGAGGCAATTAATGGTTTTGATGAAACGATGACGGGCTGGGGGCATGAGGATGCTGATTTTGTATTCCGCTTGCAACGTCACCATATCATTCGTAAATCAGGATCATGGGCAACAGAAGTATTACACCTCTTTCATAAAATTCATGATCAAAGCAATGCCGCCGAGAACGCCCGCCGAGTTCGCGAAAAGATTCTGGCAAAGGCGATGTAATGAGCTCCTCGAATATGAATGCCTTCTCAGATCTCAAGCCTAAAAAAGTATTGTTTATTGCTACTCGGCAAATTGGGGATGTGCTCGTTACTACCCCGCTCATTAGTAAGGCAAGAGAGTTATGGCCTGATGCTGAGTTTCACTTTCTGGGCTATCGCGGCAAACTCGATATGCTTTACGGTAATCCAGACATCAGTGAGATCATTGAAACCTCAGATCGTCCTGGTGTTGGAGAATATCTCTCTCTTTTTAATCGATTATTCCAGCGCTACGACTTAGCGTTCATGACCCAGCCTAGTGATCGCGCCTATCTTTATGGACTGATTGCTGCCTTCAGGAGAGTTGGGGTCTTGGGTGGACATCCCCAAGGTAAAGATATAGAAAATAAGTCCAAGAGAAGTAAAAGTGAGAAGCAGAACGCTTGGAAGAAATTCATCTGCATGAATACGGTGAATGTGGATTACTTTAATCAACATGTCATCGTAGAAAAACTCCGCTTACTCGACGTCTTCTTCAGAAACCCTCCTGCATTATTCAGCCAGTCGATTTCTGTAACGCCGCCTGCTGGTGAAGCGCTGGCTCCCGTAATTACGAACACCCTAGTGCAACCCTATGCCGTAGTTCACCCAGGGCCACTGACTGCGTATAAGCGCTGGCCTCTAGCGCACTGGCAACACCTCATTACCTGGCTTGTTAGTAAAGGGTTTCAGGTGGTATTGAGCGCCTCGCCTGCCAAGCAGGATATCCAACTCAATCACGACATTATCTCCCTCTTAAATGATGAGTCTGCCGAAAAAGTTATTAATGCTGCAGGCAAGCTTTCGATTCCACAGGCTGGTACATTGCTGCGTGGTGCCGCACTGTATATTGGCGTTGATACCTCCATCACCCATTTAGCAGCAGCTTGTAATACGCCTACGATTACTTTATTTGGGGCAACGCCACCGACCAACTTTGGCCCATGGCCTAATGGCTTTATTGGGGAGCAACCATATCAATTACGCGCCCGCTCACAAACTGTTGGGAATGTCACGATCCTGCAAGGCCCAGGTGAATGCGTCCCTTGTCGCAAAGCAGGCTGTCTTGATCGCGCTGATAGTAATAGTGAATGCCTGGACTTATTAGAACCTGCTCAAGTCATTGCCGCGATTGAGCAAGCAATCAAACCAGCTTAGTGGTATTGAACCTGGACGGGGTCTTTTTGTTTAGATGCTAGTAGTTGATTGAGGCTATGCAAACAAGCGTCATCAGGATAAATACGCAACTCTTCTGGAAACTGCATCAAGCAAGCTCCGCCACTAGTAGTCACAGCAGCAGTCAACATCAAGCCCTTCACTCCATCATTCGAGCCTAACATTGGGGGTGGCGCCGCACCCATCTTTGGATCGCGTACGCGATTGGTCATTAAATAAGGTCCGATTTGACTACGCAGCATCTTGAGATCAATCGCAGAATCAATGCAGACATGTACATTGCGAGCAAAGCGCATGCGAGCACCGGTGATATCCATTACTGCCTCAGCAACCACCCGCACGCCACCTGAAAATTTATCTGGCGTGACATTTACCTTAGCAATCAGCATCTCATCTTCTTTTAGCCATGACCGATTCGGTTCGTACACCTCACTATAGAGCGTTACCTCAATCGCAGCACTGCCATCATCAATCGTTGCGATCATCATGCGACCACGCTGGCCCGTGAGCATGCGAGCTGAAGTAATAATGCCAGCAATTAACTGGTCCTTACCTTCAGTCACTTTAACTAAAGGCTGCCGTATGAAATGCGCCGTCTCATCACGATAGGCATCAAACATATGCCCCGTTAAGCAAAGTCCTAAAGCAGTCTTTTCTTCTTGGAGGCGTTTTTTCTCAGACCAAACGGGTTCACGTACTAGTTCAGGAAGGTGGCGATCTTCTTCTCCAGCGGCCTCAAACAAACTCACCTGATGAATGGAGGCTTCTGCTTGTTCTGCAGCCTCAATGGCTCTGGCTAATGAAGCGAGCAAAGTGGATCTAATGTCATAGAGATTGCCGCCCGCGGGAACTGCTTCACGATAGAGGCTATCAAATGCACCAGCACGCATCAGCGCTTCAATGGCACGACGATTAACCTGCCGGCGATCAACGCGTGCACAAAAATCAAACAGGTCTTTAAATGGTCCGCCACTCTCACGGGCTTTGACAATCGCCTCAATCGCAGCTTCACCAGTACCCCTAACGGCACCCAGACCGTAACGAATATGACTAATCGTTGAATCAGGTACTGCATCAGGTGCACGCAATGGAGTGAAGTCGTATACGCCGGTATTGATATCGGGTGAGAACACTCGAATCTGATTTGCCAAACAATCGTCATACAGAATCTTCACCTTATCAGTGTCATCCATCGCGAGCGATAAGTTGGCCGCCATAAATTCTGCTGGATAGTAGGCTTTAAGCCAAGCAGTTTGATAGGCTAAGAGTGCGTATGCAGCAGCATGGGATTTATTAAATCCGTAACCCGCAAAACGCTCCATCAAATCATAGATCTCATTAGCCTTACCTTCGCTAATGCCACCTGCTTTGGCACCATCACTAAAGATCTTGCGATGCTGCGCCATCTCTTCAGGCTTTTTCTTACCCATCGCACGGCGCAACATATCAGCACCACCCAATGAGTAGCCACCAATCATCTGCGCCATCTGCATCACCTGCTCTTGATAGACCATGATGCCGTAGGTTTCGCGCAGAACTGGCTCAATTCGGGGATCTGGATACTCTACTTTTTGACGCCCGTGCTTACGCTCAATAAAGTCCGGAATCAGGTCCATTGGGCCCGGGCGATATAAAGCCACCAAAGCAATAATGTCCTCAAAGCGGTCAGGCTTGGCTTCCCTTAGCATGCCTTGCATGCCGCGACTTTCTAGCTGGAATACAGCAACGGTATTGGCTTTCTTGAGAACATCAAAGGCTTTCTCATCATCAAGTGCAATATCGCTAATACTCCAATCCTTACGATCTGCATGTAGCGCTTTAATCCAGCGCTCTGCTGCGGCCAAGATAGTGAGCGTGGTCAAACCCAAGAAGTCAAACTTCACCAAGCCAATTGCTTCTACGTCATCTTTATCAAACTGGCTAATTACGGAGCTACTATCTTGATCTTTACTCTCTTGTGTATAGAGTGGACAAAAATCAGTTAAGCGTCCTGGAGCAATCAACACGCCGCCAGCATGCATGCCGACGTTGCGGGTCATGCCCTCTAATTGTTGTGCCAGTGAAAGCAACTGACGCACTTCATCTTCGTTTTTCTCGCGCTCGGCTAATTGCTTTTCTTCTTTCTTGGCTATTTCGATCGTCATATACTGGCCTGGCTTGTTCGGAACAAGTTTGGCAATGCCATCTACGAAGTTATAGCCCTGCTCCAATACACGTCCTACATCGCGAATTGCTGCTCGCGCTGCCATCGTGCCAAAGGTAGCAATCTGACTCACGGCATCTTTGCCGTATTTATCCTTAACGTACTGAATCACACGGTCACGACCGTGTTGGCAGAAGTCGATATCAAAGTCAGGCATTGATACCCGCTCTGGATTTAAGAAGCGTTCAAAGAGCAAGTTGTAGCGCAGTGGATCAAGGTCAGTAATACCCAATGAGTAAGCTACTAAAGAACCTGCACCAGATCCACGACCAGGACCAACTGGTACACCATTATTTTTAGCCCAGTTAATGAAGTCCGCCACGATCAAAAAGTAGCCCGGAAATCCCATTTGAGAAATCGTTTTCACCTCAAACACTAAACGCTCGTGATAGCGCGACATTTCTTTGGCACGCTCTTGGGCATCTGGGAAGTTGCGCTCCATATGACGCTCAAGCCCAACTTCAGATTGAGCCATTAAATATTCATCAAGCGTAATACCTGGAGGTGTAGGGAAGTCTGGCAGGCGTGGCTGCCCAAGGACAAGGGATAAGTTACAACGCTTAGCAATTTCGACGGAGTTTGCGATTGCAACTGGTAAATCTACAAAACGCTTTTCCATCTCTGCTTGCGTTAAGAAGTATTGCTCGTCATTAAATTTCTTAGCGCGCCTAGGATTACCTAATAACTCACCTTCAGCAATACACACCCTTGCCTCATGGGCTGTGAAATCGCTCTTTTGCATGAACTGCACAGGATGAGTCGCTACTATAGGTAGCTTCAGCTCACTGGCTAAGTGGCAGGCTAACTGGAGCTGCTTCTCGTCTTGCTGATGACCGCCACGCTGTACTTCAAGATAAAAAGAATTCGGGAATAACTTGTCATAACGCCTTGCCGCAATTTTGGCTTGATCATCTTGACCTGCCAGCAATGCACTACCTACTTCACCCTGGCGAGCACCTGAAAGTGCAATCAATCCATGTGCAAGGGTTTTCTTAGCTTTCTTATCTTCTGCTTTTGCAGCAGGCTCACTAAACCAAGCGGAGTCAACTTCAGCACGACCGCGGGATTGGTTATCTAAGGAAGCTCTGCTCAGTAACTCACACAAATTCAGATAGCCAGAATGGTTCTGCACTAAAAGCAATAAACGATGAGGCTGATCTGGATCTTGGGGGTTACTCACCCAAACATCAGCACCCGCAATAGGCTTAATCCCGCTAGATCGAGCTGCGGTATAAAAGCGGACCAAACCAAATAAATTACTGAGGTCGGTCAGGGCTAAGGCACCCATTTCATCTTTGACGGCCGCAGCGACTGCATCATCAATACGAACGACTCCATCCGTAATCGAAAACTCGGAATGAAGGCGAAGATGAACAAAACGGGGTGAAGCCATGAGATGATTTTAGCTGTGTCTACTTTGAAAAACCCCTCATCCCCAGCCGACGGCTACCGCGGGCGATTTGCCCCCTCACCCACCGGTCCGCTCCATGCCGGATCACTGGTTGCAGCCCTAGGAAGCTGGTTAGACGCACGTAAAAATAGGGGTAAATGGCTGCTCAGAATAGAGGATTTAGATACCCCGCGCTGCGTCCCTGGAGCAGACCAGCAAATTCAGGCGCAACTGCTTGCGTGCGGGCTTACTTGGGATGAAGAGCTCACCTACCAATCACAGCGCCAAGGCCATTACCAAGAGGCTTTAAAGCGCTTAAATGCGCTCAAATTGCTCTACCCCTGCACCTGCTCTAGGCAGGCTATTGCCAACACCCTAGCGAATCTTGGTATTGAAACCCCCCGCAACCAAGAAATGGTCTATCCGGGAACTTGTAGGCCAAATCCGCAGAACATTCATTCGCCAGAATTGCTAAAAACATCCAAAGTCGCCTGGAGGCTCGCACTCCCCCCAAATTGCCATATTGAGTTTGAGGATTTAGCGCTAGGTCATCAAGACCAAAACCTGAATACAGAAGTGGGTGATTTTGTTCTGCGCAGAAACGATAGCATCTTCACATATCAACTTGCAGTCGTAGTAGATGATGCTTTAGAAGGAATCACCCATATTGTGCGTGGCGCTGATTTACTCAGCAATACTGCAAGGCAAATTCATCTGCAAAAGGTATTGGATTATGAAACCCCACAATACCTTCACCTGCCTCTAGTACTCGATGAGCATGGCGAGAAATTGAGCAAGCAAACTTTAGCAACGCAAATCAATACTCAAGATGAAAAACACTCCCTCGCAGAACTACGCAAAGCAGCACAGCATTTGGGATTGAAACATTTGCCTGATGGTGAAAGCATCACCATTGCAGAGTGGCTCTTAGCGGCCACTCGTGCCTGGCGCTGAATTACTTCTTTTTAAAGCCACCCAGTAAAGCCCCAACTGCAGGCTTGGCGGGCGTAATGCCCACTTTTTTCTCTTCAGGTTTTGCGCCCTCAGCTACTGCTGGTGCAGCGCTTGGCTCGTATGGCTTGTAGAAGAATGGGTCAGACATTTTCACTGAAGCAGTATTGGATGAAGAGCTAACAGATAAATAATTCGATACTCTACTTTGTGAAGGAGCGCCTTCTGGCAAAGGTTTGATATCGAGCTTACGCTTCATCAATTTTTCGATATCGTCGAGTAAGCGCTTCTCGCTTGCATCTACTAAAGCAATCGCATCACCTGTACTACCAGCACGGCCTGTACGACCAATGCGGTGAATAAAATCTTCTGCGTTGTATGGCAATTCGTGATTAATCACACATGGCATATCAGGAATATCCAAGCCACGAGCCGCTACATCAGTTGCAACTAAAGCTTCAATTACTCCGGATTTAAATGCATCTAATGTAAGAGTGCGCTCACCCTGACTCTTGTCGCCATGAATCGCGCCTGCTTTAATGCCATCCCGTTCGAGTGCACGAGATAACCTGGCACAGCCCAAACGACTGTTAGTAAAGATGATGCATTGACGCGATAACCCTTTACGTGTGCGCTCTTCTAACACCTTCACAATCGCGCGTTGCTTATCAGCTGAAGCCACCATATGTACTACTTGCTTGACCGTATCTGCTGCAGCGTTCTGACGTGCTACTTCAACAGTAACCGGAGTACGCAAATAGCTTTGTGCGAGTTTTTTAATTTCCGGGGAGAAGGTTGCCGAGAACAATAGAGTTTGTCTTTGCGCCGGAATCAAATTAATGATGCGCTGGAGATCAGGCAAGAAACCCATATCCAGCATGCGGTCTGCTTCATCTAAGACCAATATCTCCACTTGGGATAAGTTGGCGACTTTTGAACCAATGTGATCCAGTAAGCGGCCTGGGGTTGCAATCAAGATCTCAAGGCCATTACGCAAAATCCCAACTTGCTCTTTCATATCCACGCCGCCGTAGACAACAGCAGCGCGTAAATCGGTATGCTTGGAATAACTCGCTGCGTTCTCAGCCACTTGCACTGCCAACTCTCGGGTTGGCGTCAGCACCAAGGCACGAATTGGATGGCGTGCAGGTGAAGCGCTATTGCTAGCGTGACGCAAAATCTTTTGAATGATAGGTAAGACAAAGGCAGCAGTTTTACCAGTGCCAGTTTGAGCAGCACCCATCAAATCACTGCCTGCTAACACATGCGGAATAGATTGCGCTTGAATCGGCGTAGGGATGGTGTAGCCCTGCTCGAGTACCGCCTTTTGAATCTTTGGATCTAAACCAAAATCAGCAAAGGTAATTGTTGCTGGAGGGGTAGCAGCAGGAACCGCGCTAGAGTCACTAGTAGCGACTGTGTTGTCAGCCCCTGTAGCAGAAGTTATTTCAGTTTCAGTATTTATCAAGGTAACTTACAGAATGGCTGCGATACCGGCCTTAGCGGTTTCAGCATCTTCAGCCGATTTAACGCCGGAAACGCCGACTGCGCCGATGGTAAACCCGTTTACCTCGATATTGACGCCACCTTCTAACATGCCTGATACGTGTGGGGCAGATAAGAAAGCATGACGTCCGTTATTAATAATTTCTTCGTAAACACGTGTCTCACGTTTGCCCATTGCAGCAGTGCGTGCTTTTTCTTGAGCGATGTAAGAAGACAAAGGTGCGCAACCATCGCGACGAATTAAACCCAACATATGACCACCCTCATCACATACGGCAATCGTCACTGCCAAATTATTTTTAGCAGCGTGTTGATCAGCTGCATTCAAAATCTTTTGAACATCAGCTTGAGTTAAGAATGGTTTAGTAGCTAACATGTTTAATCTTTCTGTCTCGAATATGGTGTATTGAATTCATGCACTTCTATATAAGTACTTGAATTATAAGGGGTGTAGCTCGATTAACCCTGAGGAATCCAGCTACACCCACCCTAAATGCCTCTTATTTAAGGAACTCTTGCGCAGCCACTACTCCGCTTGCCTTCGGTTTAAAGCCCATAGAGCCCAAACTCATCTCGACGCCGCTTAATGCCGCCATGAGATTGAGCTCATTACAGTCACCCAAATGGCCAATACGGAATGCCTTACCTTTGATCTTGCCAAGGCCAGTACCTAATGACAGATTGAACTTCTCCAAAGCATGTTTACGCAACACATCTGCATCCATTCCTTCTGGCGTAGCGATACAAGTGAGCACTGGTGAATAGCAATCAGTGTCCTGACACTGGATCTCTAAGCCCCAAGCTTTCACTGCTTCACGACATGCTGCAGCTAAACGCTGATGACGCGCAAAAATTGTATCGAGACCTTCAGCCAACATCATGTCCATGGCTTCATGCAATCCATACATGAGATTGGTGCTTGGTGTTGTAGGCCAGTAACCATTTTTATTGGATTCGAGAATTTCATCCCAAGCCCAATATGCTTTATGCATTTTGTTTGATTTGCTTACTTCAATTGCTCTTGGTGACAGAGCGTTAAAGCCAATACCAGGAGGCAACATCAGGCCTTTTTGTGAGCCAGAGATGGTGACGTCAGCACCCCACTTGTCATGCTCATAGTCCGCAGAGCCCAAGCCAGATACACTATCTACTAAGAGTAACGCTGGATGCTTGAGTGAATCAATGGCTTTGCGAACATTAGCAATATTTGAAGTAACGCCTGTAGAAGTTTCGTTATGTACGACGCACACTGCTTTGATCTCATGACCAGTGTCTTTGCGTAAACGCTCTTCAATCACTGAAGCATCGACACCCCAACGCCAAGAATCTTGTCCAGCTTTACCAACTACTTCAACATCGAGACCAAGACGCTTACCAAGAGCACGCCACAAGTTAGCAAACTGGCCTGTCTCATAAAAGAGTACCTTATCACCAGGATTGAGTACGTTAACTAATGCACCTTCCCAAGAACCTGTTCCGGAAGCGGAATAAATAATCACTGGATGCTCAGTCTTAAAGATCTTCTTGATGCCGTCCAAAACCTTCAGACCGAATACACCAAACTCAGGGCCGCGATGGTCAATCGTTTGATAGCTAATTGCGCGTAATACGCGTGGCGGAACTGGACTTGGGCCAGGAATATGTAAAAAATGGCGTCCAGATGCGTGGTTATCGAGTTTGAGCATGTTTTGTCTCGCTGGTTTTAGGTTGAATAATCCCTCCAGTGTAAGACAATTTTTGCCAATTTTCTATTTTGTATACAAAATATTTACAGAAAACCTTAAAATAAAGCCTTTATTAAGCCTTAAAAGCCTATATTTATGCTTTATGATGGCTTATTGACGTTTTTGTATACAAATTTAGGGTCTAGGAAATTAATGCCATGAAGGCAATTGAACAACCTCATTCGCAGAACTTGCATGAAGCGATCTTCCAAAAGCTCAGACTGCTGTTGGTGGAAGGCAAGATTGCACCTGGCAGCAAACTCAATGAGCGGGAACTCGCTGAAAGCTTGAACGTTTCTCGTACTCCGATTCGGGAAGCAATTCGTCGCTTAGCGGCAGATGGCCTAGTCGAACTGATTGCGAATCGTGGTGCAATTGCAGTGCAACTCAGTCTCGAGGATGTGATTAACACTTTTAATGTGATTGCAGACCTGGAAGGATTTTCGGGTGAGTTAGCCGTAAACAATATCAGTGATACCACCCTCTCAGAATTAGAAGCCCTCCAATATGAAATGATGGCTTCGTATGCGCGCCGTGATTTGTCCACTTATTACAAACTCAATTTGCGTATTCATCACCTGATTAATCAAGCAGCCAATAATCCAGTGCTCACCCAACTCTTTTCACAGGTAAATACGCGTATTGAAGCATTGCGCTTTCGATCCAATCAAGACGGTGTCAAATGGGAGAAGGCAGTTGAAGAGCACCAAGAGATGCTCGATGCCCTCAAAGCCAGAGACAGCGCCCGCATGCGTAAGATTATGATCCAGCACGTTCACAATAAACGGGATGTTGTGGTCCAACTGCTTAATGCGGAAGCCATAACTACAGCAGAGGCAGTCAAATGAACAAACCCCTTGACCTTAAAGAGCTGATGGTAGACCAGGCGCAATTAGCGAAACGCTTACGCCAAGAAACTTCTGGCGATGTCATGACCGATAGTGCTAGTCGTGGTCGTTATGCTACTGATGCTTCTATTTATCAAGCGATGCCAGTCGCAGTATTTATTCCGAAGACTGCGCAAGATATTTCGAGCGCAATTCAGATAGCAGCAGAACTGGGTATACCCGTTCTTCCACGCGGCGGCGGTACTAGTCAGTGCGGTCAAACCACTGGCGCAGCTTTAGTGATTGATAACACTAAATATTTCAGAAACGTTCTTAATCTCAATCTAGATAAAGGCTATGTCGAAGTGGAGCCAGGCATTGTGCTCGATCACCTCAATAGCTCACTAAAACAACATGGTCTTTGGTATCCAGTAGACGTATCGACTGCTGGGCAAGCAACGATTGGCGGCATGGCCGGTAATAACTCCTGTGGTAGTCGCTCGATCGCTTACGGCAATATGGTGCATAACGTTTTAGGAATCAATGCCTGGCTTGCCAATGGTCAGGTTGGTGAGTTTGCCAATTATGCGAATAGCTCTGGGGTTGCTAAAGAGCTTGGCAGCTTTGTTAAAGATCTGGCCTATACCCTCAAGCCTGAGATTGAAGCACGCTTTCCGAAAGTTCTAAGGCGTGTTGCAGGCTACAACCTCGATATCTTCCATCCTCAAAGTGAATTACCTTACACCCAAGATGGCAGCGTGAACTTAGCGCATCTATTAGTGGGTAGCGAAGGAACACTAGCCTATTTCAAATCCCTCAAACTCAAATTAGCACCACTGCCACAACATAAAGTGTTGGGTATTGTGAACTTTGCCAGCTTTTATAAGGCAATGGATAGTGCTCAGCATATTGTCAAACTGGGCCCTACCGCGGTTGAGTTAGTTGATCGGACCATGATTGATCTTGCCCGCAGCAATCCTAGCTTTAAGAAAACTATCGAGACTGCACTAATTGATCACACGGCACAAACTCCAGAAGCCATTCTGCTGGTAGAGTTTTCTGGTGAAGCGCATGCACCGCTACTCGATAAACTCAAATCCTTGCAAGAGCTGATGAGCGACTTAGGTTTACCAGGTTCAGTAGTGGCGATGCCAGATGCAGCCTTGCAAAAGAATTTATGGGAAGTACGCAAAGCAGGTTTGAACATCATGATGAGCCTTAAAGGTGATGGCAAGCCAGTGAGCTTTATTGAAGACTGCGCTGTACCGCTAGAGAGTTTGGCTGATTACACTCAGGCTTTAACGGATGTCTTTGCTAAATATGGATCACGCGGCACTTGGTATGCCCATGCTTCAGTAGGAACCTTACATGTGCGCCCTATTTTGGATATGCGCAGAGACGGCGCCCAGAAGATGCGTGCTGTAGCAGAAGAGGCCTCAGAATTAGTCCGTAAGTACAAAGGTGCTTATAGCGGTGAGCATGGCGATGGTCTGTGTCGCGGCGAGTGGATCTCTTGGCAGTTTGGCCCTACGATTACTGAAGCACTCTCTGAGATCAAGCATGCATTTGATCCTAAGGGATTGTTTAATCCCGGCAAGATTGTGAATCCACCGAAGATGGATGACTCCATCAACTTTAGATTTCCGCCGAACTATAAAGTCATTCCTTTGCAGCCTGCATTAGATTGGTCTGCCTGGAACGTGCAGAACGATCCTGTTACAGAAGAAACGACCGCGCCTGGCACCGGCGGTGATCCAGCAATGGGCCTGGCTAAAGCCGTGGAGATGTGCAATAACAATGGTCATTGCCGCAAGTTTGATGCTGAAGTAATGTGCCCAAGTTATCGCGTCACTCGGGATGAGAAGCATCTCACCAGAGGAAGAGCGAATACTTTGCGTCTGGCACTATCCAATCAACTCGATCTTCAGAGTGGGGCATCAACACAAACCTCCCCACTAGCCAGCGATGCTATTAAAGAAGTGATGGAGCTTTGCGTCAGCTGTAAAGCCTGTCGTCGTGAGTGCCCTACTGGCGTAGACATGGCCAAGATGAAGATAGAGTTCTTATCAGCGTATAAGAAACAGGTAGGTCACTCTTTGCGAGATCTTGCAGTAGCTTATCTACCAAAATATGCTCCTACGATTAGTAATATTCCATTATTGCCAGCACTCTTGAATCTACGTAATCACCTTGCACCAGTAGCAAAGCTACAAGAGTGGATCATGGGCATCTCCGCGCAGAGGAGCTTGCCGATCTGGAAGAGTAGAACTTTCTGGAACCAGAAAGCAGCACAAAAGTATCAGTTCACACCAGAAGAATTAACGCAAGATAGCAATAGCAAAGGCGTAGTCTTGCTTGCTGATACTTTTAATGCCTATTTTGAGGATGAAAATCTCCAGGCCGCACTGAAAGTTCTCAAAGCAGCAGGTTACCGGGTACATATTCCGAATAAGAGCAGCGGTAAGGCAAAAGCAACAGACAATGCCTGCTCTAAAGAGTTTTGTTGTGGCAGAACCTATCTTGCTGCGGGCATGGTAGATAAAGCCAAAGAAACTCTTGGTGAATTAGTCGATCATCTTGCGCCTTATGCGCAAAAGCACATTCCAATTATTGGCTTAGAACCTTCCTGCCTCTTCACTCTCAAGGATGAAGCTCTAGTGATGGGCTTTGGCGACAAGGCTATCAGCGTTTCTAAACAGGCCCAACTCTTAGAAGAGTTTTTAGCAAGTGAAGCTAAGGCAGGAACTCTCAAACTGAATCTTAAGGAGGCTAGCAAGCCAGTACTCTTTCATGGTCACTGTCATCAGAAGTCTTTTGCTGCCGTTACGCCTGCCATGGAATTACTCAAACTCATTCCTAAGGCAGAGCCTAAGTTAATTGAATCTTCTTGCTGCGGTATGGCAGGTAGTTTTGGCTATGAGGCTGAGCACATCGAAGTATCTAAACAAATGGCTGAACTCAGTCTATTGCCTAGTATTCGTAAATCACCCGATAGCTGGGTGGTAGCGGATGGTACGAGTTGTCGCCATCAAATTGCGGATGGCACTCAAAGAGAAGCGGTACACATTGCCAGAATTCTGGCAGCGCACCTATAAAGACAGCTAAAAGAGATTTTTAGCGAATCAACGTATCACGCCGTAACCCACCATCAGCAAGGTTCCAGTTAGCAATGCTGGGACCAATCGCTTGGTGGGTTTGGATACCATGACGCCAATTGCCAAGCCGCAAATCAGAATGCGTATCCATAAAGGCACGGTTGCCATCAAGCCTAAGGGCATCACAATCAAACGAATGGTTAAAGCAGCTACCATTGCATAAGTGACGGCAGCCAACCAACGAAAGATCTCGCTTTCCTGATTGATGCTATTAGAAAGTAGTACGCCAATTGCGCGACAGAAGTAAGTACCGAGGCTAGCGCCAATCAAAGCAATCCATAAACCCCAACCAGAGAGTGCATTTGCCATGGTGTTCATCATCCGATGACTCCAGGCTTCTTACGCAAGAACTTGCGATCAATTAAGTAAGCTAGTGTTCCTGCTACAAGACCTGATGTGAGCAAGCTGGTATCGCGATCAACGATAAAAAAGATTGGGCCAAAGATACAACCCAACATCAATGCAATACGATTAATCCAAGGCTTGACTTCAGTAAAGGTTAATAAGAAGAAGAGTGGATTAATAAAAACGAGGCCTAAGGTCGCGGCTGGCGGCACCATACCTGCTAAGTAAAAGCCTAAGATCGTTCCCGGAATAGAAATCAACCAGCAGAGTAAACCTAAGCCTACAAAGTAAGCTAGGCGGTGCTTAGTCTCGATCGCATGAAATTCTCTCATCGAGATTGCCCATGCAGTCATCGCCAATAAATGGACTGAAGCGTATAAACTGCGATTGCGATCTTTTTGATGAAACTGCGGAAAGAGTGTCACCGTCATCGTGATAAATCGGGTGGAAGTTAAGGTGACTGCTAAAGCAATTGCAATTACAGATGAGCCAGTAATGGCCATCTCGAGCAAGACTACCTGTCCGGGTAAGGCGAACATCAAAAATGAAGTGGAGGTAGTGAACCAAACATCAAAGCCATTGGTCTTTCCCATTGCTCCAAAGCCCACCATACCGGCAAAGAGCACCATCGCTGGCGCGCCAGCAGCGTCTTTGATTCCTATCCAGAATGCGTCTTTGGGGCTCTTAAAGCGCTCGGCCGTCGAACCCTCTATCGCGATTTCGCTAGAATCAATATAGGGTTTTTCGGACGATGACATAACTTAATTGTAAGCTCTTCGTAAGCCTTTAGTGAGTCTTTAGAGCCCACTCAATATGTTCAGCCAGTAAAGAATCGGCGGAACTTAATGCACCACTTAAAGCCTGATGAATAAGACTCTTATCAGCTACATCTGTTTTGGGGTTTGCCAGCGCATTACCCATGGCTACCGCCAGATTACGCCGCCAACGACTATAGCCAATTCTCCGAATAGCACTACCTTCATGGCGCTGCTCAAACTCTGACTCAGTCCATGACCATAGATGCAAGAGGCTGGCCTTACCTAAGCCATGACGCTGAGCGAAGTCTGGTAACTGTGAACGCTTGGCAAATTTATTCCACGGGCAAATCAATTGACAATCATCGCAACCATAAACGCGATTACCCATTGCACTTCTGAACTCGACTGGAATTGCCTCGGGATTTTCAATGGTGAGGTAAGAGATACAACGCCGTGCATCTAATTGGTAAGGGGCAGTAATGGCTTGAGTTGGGCAGATATCAATACAGGATTGGCAAGTACCGCAATGCTCTTCTTGCTCTTGATCAATTGGCAATGGCACATCGACTAAGATCTCGCCTAAGAAAAAGGTAGAGCCAGATTCTCGGTTGAGTAAGAGTGTATGTTTGCCGCGCCAGCCTAAGCCTGCTTTACGAGCAAGCTCTACTTCCATCAACGGTGCTGAATCTGTAAATACACGATAGCCAAACGCGCCAATCTTTTCTTCAATCGCTTGAGCAAAATCTTGTAAACGATTGCGTAGTACTTTGTGATAGTCGCGCCCTCGGGCATACATCGAGACTACTGCTTGAGAAGGATCTTCTAGTCGCTGCCACTCAGCATCAAAATCACTTTCGGGTGGGAGGTAATTCATCGAGACACAAATGACGCGTACTGTGCCTGGAACTAGTAACTGAGGATTGGTGCGTAAGTCTGCATGGCGTTGCATATATTCCATATGGCCATGACGCCCTTCTGCTAGCCATTCTTGCAAACGCTCAGAGGCAGGACCTAGGTGGGTATCAGTAATGCGTAAGCCATCAAAACCCAAGCTCTCAGCCTGCTCCCCCAGCCAAGCGCGAAGCTTGGGCTGATCTAGAGACTTAGAGTTTGTAGATAAAGACATAGGCAATACAGAATGTAGCGCAATAATTGAATAAACTAGGACAATGACCGGAAATCAAATGCCTCAGGCATCTCCCAAAGCATCGCTTAAGCAATATTGTAGGCAGGAAGCAGAAACTGCGTCCCTAGCCCAGCATCTTGCCGCCTCCATACAGAAATGGCTTGGACAATCGCCAGCAGCTCACCTCAACATCTCTTT
>JACCDO010826592.1_pt1 | contig 59656 bp, 59 predicted proteins | sample 7446101 | NCBI WGS metagenome assembly JACCDO01 (sample SAMN15323440, study PRJNA562643) | freshwater metagenome | isolation source: river surface water | place: USA:Blue River Watershed | collected 2017-08-16 | reverse complement strand
TGCGATTGATTGCGTTTACTCCGCCGCCGCCAATTCCAACAACCTTGATGACAGCTAAGTAATTCTGTGGTGCAGCCACGTGAGTCCCCCTTTAGAACTGTAAACCTCAACTTGAGAATTACATTTCTACTCTCTTTGATGGCGGCAACGTATGCGTATTGGTCTCGGTAATCAAAGACCGCCACGAACTAATTTTTACAAGTATTGAGTAAGAACTTTACTGTCAATGTTTAGTGTGGCAGAACTATTTGACTATCGGAGCATGTGGAGCGCTGACATCAATCCGACGGATTTTTTTATTTTCAGGAAGCGCTAAAAGAGCATCGATCACTTCTGCCTTCAATTCATTTTGGTCATTTGCACCCCAAAGGATCTGAAGCTGGCGGTCCTGTCTTAAAACTCGCAATGAAAAATTAGATTCGTTGTATGCAGCAAGGTTGAGCACATCTGCTCTGATTGAGGCAGGAAGGCTTTGAAAGAGATCTATAGCAACTAGCCCCAACTCTGGGGTGGTCGCTGAAACCCGAGGCAATTCTGCGCCCTCGAAACCTGGAAGCGAGAAGACCTTTCCAGATGCATCAAGGACTTTGTCATTAAAGAAAGCAGTCGGGGTGCGAGGGGTAATTTCAACAAGCACTTCTCCGGTTAGCCAATTTCGGGAAATCTTTGCCTCTTCAACCCACTCAACGCCCGAAATTCGAAGAGATATTGCGCGTGGTTCTACTCTGGCTAACTTATCCCCAACTTCCAGATCTGCAATTTCTGTAATCGTCTCTTTGCTTGCCTGCGTTGGCGCGCCATTAATTGCCACTGCAGAAACTGTAAAGACGGATGACCAGGCAAGTAGATAAGCAAGTCCGGCAAAGAGAGCAATAGCCACGAATATGGCGATAGGAAGAGAACGATTCTTACGCAAAGCGACGGCTTAGCCCTTCAGCAATAATTGGAGCAAGTGAATTAACATCCCCCGCGCCTAAAGTGATTATCACATCTCCCGGTTTTGCCATCTCTATAAGACGATCCGCTGCTTGCGCAAAATTTGGTAGGTAGCGCCCCCGTTGCATTTTTTCGGCAATGAGTTCCGAGGTAATTCCGTGAATTGGCTTTTCACTCGCTGCGTAAATTTCCAAAAGGGTGACATCGTCGGCCAAATCTAACGCTGCCGCGAATTCATCGAGAAATGCTTGGGTGCGCGAGTAACGATGAGGTTGAAAGATCACTAGAACGCGACCATCTCCGGCATAGCGCCGCGCCGCTTCTAAGGTCACGCGAATTTCCGTAGGGTGATGGCCATAGTCATCAATGATGCGGATTCCATGTTCGGTCGCTTTGAGCTCAAAACGTCGACCTGCACCTCTAAAGTTATGGAGACCTTCTAGAAGTTGATGAATCGGCAGTTGTAGCGCCATCCCCATCGCAAGACATGCTGCAGCATTAAGTAAATTGTGTAGACCTGGAACTTGAAGCTCGACGGCACCAACTGTGCGACCCTTCCACATGACTCGCGCAGAAGAGCCCATGGGTTGCAGCGAAATCTGGTCGAGCGCTAAATCAACGCCCTCCGAAGTGCCATATGAAATGGGAGTGCAAGTTAGGTGAGACTGACCAAGACGTTTTGATCCGGGGTCATCGGCGCAGTACACAAGAAAACCCTCTGGAGAAATAGTGGCAGCAAAGGAGTCAAATACTTCTGTAACGGCTTGAGGGGTATGGAAGAAATCGACATGGTCATGCTCAATATTTGTCACGATTGCTGCAAGAGGTTTGTATTCCACAAAGGAACCATCAGATTCATCAGCTTCGACGACAAAGAAATCTCCAGTGCCTCTATGTGCATTAGAGCCAGAAGCCATCAAAGTTCCGCCGATCGCAAACGAGGGATCGGTTCCACAAGCTTGGAGCGCAACAGTCATCATGGAAGATGTTGTTGTCTTGCCATGCGTTCCTGCGACAGCAATGCTACGAGAGCCCTTCATTAAGAGCGCTAGCGCTTGGGCTCGCGTCAGAATGGGAATAGAACGTTCAATGGCATAAGCCATCTCTGGGTTACTGGCAGAGATCGCGGTTGAGTAAATAACGACATCCGCCCCATTAACATGAGCTGCTTCATGAGATGTATAGACCCTTGCGCCTAATGCAGTGAGTGCTGTCAGAACTGAAGAATCTTTAGAATCAGAGCCACTGACTGAAATTCCATCGGAAAGTGCGATGCGCGCTAGACCGCTCATTCCTGAGCCACCAATCCCGATGAAGTGGATTTTCTTGCCTTGCAGCGACTGCACCTATCTACCTCCAGAAAGCGCGGATTCCATAAGTTCCACAATCTTAGTTATTGCCTCGCTATCTTGCGGCGAACCAGAAATTGGCGCTCGGCCACTTTGCGCTAACAGCCGATCTATATTGTGAAGTAACCACTCTCGGCTAAATGTCGCTTGAGAAATTAATTCGGCGCGGCCTTGGGAAATGAGAGCGGTGGCATTGAACCTCTGTTCTCCATTTCCAATCGGAAGCGGGATGAAGAGCGCATACCTGCCAAGTGAATTCACCTCTGCACATGTCACAGCGCCACTTCTAGAGATGATGAGGTCAGCAGCAAGATAAGCCGTTGCCATATCGGAGATGTAATTGACCGCCTTGTACCGAGCGCTTGATTGAGGCAGATCACTACGTGCTCCTACCCCATGCAGAATATTGATACCACGTTCGGTGAGAGCTCCCTGCGCTTCGGCCATCACAGAGTTAAGCGCCGCTGAACCTTGTGATCCACCAAAGATAAAAATCAATGGTGCATTCTCTTCAAAACCTAAAGAACGTTTAGCTGCTGCGCGAGCAGCTTTCCAATCTGAACTCGCTGCTGAAAAAGCTTGAGCAATATTCTCTTTAAGCGGCAATCCAGTCAGGCGAGATTTCTTTAAGGTGCCTCTGGAAATCTGATGAGAAACAGCGCAATGGGGAGTAAAGAGCGCCCCCAAGCGATTAGCTAAACCTGGTTTGGCATTAGCTTCGTGAATGACAAAGGGGGTCTTGGTAATCCTTGCTGCCAAATAAGCAGGAGCTGATACGTAACCCCCAAATCCAATGAGCAGATCTGCCCCAGATAGCGCTCGTACTGATTCTTTGACTGCACGAATGAGTGAAAACGGTAGCAAGAAGAGCTGTGGAGAGATGCGACGTGGAACCGAAACCTTCGGTATGAAGGTAAGTTCAAAACCAGCAGATGGAATCAACGAACTCTCTAAACCAACGCGAGTGCCAAGAAAACCAATCTGCGAATCAGGGTGCACACTTCGCCATTCACGTGCAACTGCCAAGGCAGGTTCAATGTGCCCTGCCGTGCCACCTCCAGCAAAGATAACCCGAGTCATCCGCTTTTACGTTTCAAAATCTCTTTACGCACTTCTGGATCCCGAAGTGCAGCACCTGCCACAAAGCCAATTGCGCAGAGCGTGGTCAATAGTGCAGAACCACCATATGAAACAAGCGGTAACGTGACACCAACTACTGGTAGCGCACTCGTTGTTGAACCAATGTTGAGAAACGATTGAATCAAGAACCAGCAAGCTATTCCAGAACAGGCATAACGAATCATCGGTTCTTTTGCGCGAAGAGCAATTCGAAATATTGAGTAAATTAACGTACCGAGCAGAGCCAGAACGGCGAGAGTTCCGATCAATCCCAGCTCCTCACCAATAACAGACAAGATGAAGTCTGTATGGGCTTGTGAAAGATTGCCCCATTTCTGCCTGCTACCGCCTAAACCAACCCCAAAGATTCCACCAGATGCTAGTCCCAACAGACTATGAGCAGGTTGCCATCCTGCAAATCGATAATCTTCTGGCGCAAATGGATCTAGAAAAACAAGGAATCTTTGCGCTCGGTAATCTGAGGTAGCGATGAAAAATGCGAGAAAGAGCGCACCTGTTGCCGTTGCCCAGCCAAGTATGCGAAGTCGAATACCTGACACAAAGAGCATCCCGGCCAAGATTGCAGCAATCACAGATGTGGTTCCTAAATCGCGGCCAACCATAATGAGCAACATAACGATTACAAATCCGGGTGCGAGCAGCGCAAAGACATTGGCGTTAAATCTGCCGGCTGTCTCTTTCTTAGCCAACAATCGGCTTGCCCATAAAATCATAAAGAACTTAGCAAATTCACTCGGTTGAATATCGAAAACCTTGAGATCAATCCAGTTTGTATTTCCGTTAACAGTCTTGCCAACTCCGGGAATCAGCAGGATTCCCAGGATGACCAAGGATATAGAGAGACCAAATCGCGCTATCAAATTCCATTGTGTAACTGTCAACCGCGCTAGGTAAGTCGCAATTGGAATTGAGACAAGCACAAAGAGCAGTTGTCGTAGGGCGATAGAAGTCGCACTGCCTTTGGTGTCAATAGCGTGAATCGTGGATGCCGAGAAAACCATAACGATTCCAAGAAAAGTCAGCGCAGTTGCGCTCACCAAAAGCATGTAGAAATGATTAACGGGTTGGGCAAGGAATTTCTTCTGAACCTTAGTTGCCATTTCGTACTACCTTTTCGACTGCTCTCTTGAATCGATCTCCACGGTCAGAGTAAGAAAGAAATTGATCCATCGAAGCGCATGCTGGAGCGAGGAGAACTGTGTCTCCCGAGACCGCCTTCGACTTTGCCAACCTAACCACATGCTCCATAAGAGAATTATTTTCTCCACCTTTGGTGTATTCAATCGGAGCATCGATTAATTCAACCCAGATATGTGGAGCTCGCTCTTGGATTTCTTGAGCAATGAGATGGCGATCTTCACCAATCAGTATTGCACCTCGAACTCGCGCCTTAATTCTCTCTATCAGCTCACCCATTTCTGCACCTTTGGCTAAGCCACCTGCAACCCAGATTACTGAGAGTGCAGACATGATTGATGCGCTTGCCGCATGCGGATTAGTTGCCTTGGAGTCATCAATCCAAGAAATTCCTTCGGCCTCATAAATTTTCTCAATACGGTGGCGACCTGGGATAAATTCAACAATCGCAGAGCGCAAGGCCTCGTGGGCAACACCAACAGATAACGCTAATCCAGCTGCTGCCAGTGCATTGGAGACGCTATGCGGCACAGTAGGTTTGACCTCTGTAAGTTCGGCAATCATCGCGGCCTCTTGTGGATCTGGCACAAAGGCGCGATCTACCAATAACTCTTCCACGATTCCAATTTCTCCTGGACCAGGCGTATCGAGTGAAAAGAAAATTTTTTGGCCTTGCCAATGTGCCACTCGAGAAACAATTTCTCCATCTTCTCCATTGAGTATCGCAGTTGTTGCTCTATCGAGAATGGAGACCTTGTCCGTGGCATAAGCATCGAAACTGCCATGCCAATCAATATGATCCTGAGCGATATTAAGAATAGCTGCTGCCACGAAGGAAGCATCTTCCATCCAATGCAACTGAAATGAAGATAATTCAAGAACTAGATACTGATAATCTTCTTGAGACTCCACAGACTCGATAACAGTGGTACCAACATTTCCGCAAGCAATCGAACTCAGCCCCCCTGCCTGCAACATCTTGGCCGTTAACTCCACTGTTGATGTCTTGCCATTTGTTCCAGTCAAACTAATCCATTTTTGAGCTGGTTTCTTAACGCTCCATGCGTAATCAATTTCATTAATAAGTGGCACGTGGGCGGCGCGAGCTGCCGCAACAAGTGGATGGCTCTCTTTCCAGCCAGGTGAAACCAGCAAGCGATCAAAATCTGCAATCGAAATTGCATCGGGATGGACTATCGAAAACTCCTCGCTTGAGTTCTTATTCTCATCTATTACCGTAACTTCTGCGCCTCGTTTTGAGAGGCTTCGTGCAACCGCGACTCCTGTAACTCCAGCTCCGGCTACACAGATTTTTAAACCAGCTAGATTTTTGTAGAGTTCTTGTGCCATAAGGGTTCTAACTTGCTACCCAGTCGGTATAGAAGAGTCCTAGACCAAGTGCTACGCATAGGCCAGCGATTATCCAGAACCGCAAAACAATGGTTACTTCTCCCCAACCCATCAATTCAAAGTGGTGTTGCAGTGGCGCCATTTTGAAGAGGCGTTTGCCACCCGTGAGTCGGAAGTAGATGACTTGTAGAGCCACCGAAAGCGTAATGATGACAAACAAACCACCGAGTGGAATGAGGAGTAGTTCGACACGTAATGAAGCCGCAAGGCCAGCTAGCGCACCGCCGAGCGCAAGCGATCCGGTATCACCCATAAAGATTTTCGCTGGAGATGCGTTCCACCATAAGAATCCAGTACAAGATCCGGCGAATGCTGCAGCCAAGACCGCCAAGTCGAGCGGATCACGGACGTTGTAACAGTTTGGAGAAACACTTACCGCACAACTCTGTCCGAATTCCCATACACCAATAAGTACGAATGCTAGAAAAGTCATCACTGATGCACCGGTGGCCAGTCCATCTAAACCATCCGTGAGATTGACGCCATTGCTCGTAGCAGTCACCATGAAAGCAATCCAGACAATTACCAACACAACGCCAAGAGAAATCCCTGTATCGCGAACAGTTGAGAGATTCTGCGAGATTGGTGTTAAACCATCAGCATCGGGAAATTGCAGACCTAAATAACCAAAACCAGAGGCGAAGAAGACTTGGCCAAATATCTTCTGTTTTCCACTAATGCCTCGAGAGTTCTGGCGCGAGACCTTGAGATAGTCATCCAAAAATCCCACTAGGCCAAGCCCAAGTACAAGACCAATAATCAGAAGGGCGGAAACTGTCACTGCTTTCTGCGTGATCAGATGCGCCAGGAAATAAGCAAATACGGTTGCCAAGATAATGATGATTCCACCCATTGTTGGTGTACCGCGTTTTGTGTGATGGGTGGACGGACCATCATCTCTAATAAATTGACCATAACCGCGACGCGCTAAAAATTTAATGAGTGCCGGAGTTCCAAAGAGCGAGAAGAAGAGCGCTAGAGCTCCGGCGATAAGTATCAGTTTCATTCGCTATCTGCCATCTTTTCGCTCTGCTCAGACCATGCGTCTGTGATCTTCTCCGCTAACTCTTCAAATTTCTCAGAGCGAGATGCCTTTACCAACACGACATCTCCCTTATTCATATCCGCCACCAAGGTGGCCGCTTGCTCTTTATCTGGGAATAGATGCACTGACGTCGCGCTCTCTGCCGGAACTAATTGAGCATATTCTGGCGCGCCTACGCAGACGAGGTGATCAATTCCAAGTTCTGAGGCAAGCGTGCCAATAGCGGCGTGATCTTGGGCTGATGACTCGCCGAGTTCATGCATTTTTCCAAGAAATGCCCACGTTTGCCCACCACGTTCTTGCGCAATAAGGACGAGGGTTGAAAGGGCAGCAGACATTGCTTCTGGGCTTGCGTTGTAAGAGTCATTAATAAGAACGAGAGAGTTGAGCTCATTAATTTCCATACGCCACTTTGCGTTTGATTCCGCGGTAGAGAGACCACTTGCAATTTGATCTAGCGTCAACCCAAGTACTGTGGCAACTGCAGCCACAGCGAGAGCATTCGCTACTTGATGTAGCCCCACAATTCGCAAGCCGACCGTAGCGCGCCCTTCGGGTGTCACTAGATCAAAATGAGCTCGCCCTTCACGGACTTCGATATCGGTTGCACGAATTTCACATCCCGCGGTTTCTCCAAAAGTTACGGTTCGACCTCCATGCAAGCTAGCCATTTGTGGAGTAAATGCATCGTACTGTCCCAAAATTGCAACAGCTTCTGGATTAAGTGAAGAGATAAGTTCAGATTTAGTCTCGGCGATAGCCTCCTGCGAACCGAATTCCCCTAAGTGCGCTCTCCCCACTTTTAAGACAACACCGATATTTGGCTGAGCAATTCTGCATAGATGCGCGATGTCACCTTTGTGGCGTGCACCCATTTCAACGATGCAGTAGCGCGTCTGCTCATCGCATTGCAAGATTGATAAAGGAGCGCCTATCTCATTGTTGTAATTGCCCTCTGGCGCGACTGTGGGTGCGACAGATGACAAAACGAAGGCGAGTAATTCTTTCGTTGTCGTCTTTCCCTGCGAACCTGTTATTCCGATTACAGACAATCGAGGCAAACGATTACGAATCTCTTGTGCGAGTACTCCAAGAGCCAGTACCGAACTCTTCACAATAATATGGGTTCCAACGACAGAGCGCTCAGCGATGGTGAGAACTGCGCCATGAGATAGTGCATCTGCGGCATAATCATGGCCATCGACTCTCTCACCTTTAATTGCAATAAAAAGTGATCCTGTGGCTGCTGCTTGAGAACTAATCACAGGATTAGCTGTGACGGTAACATCTTCGCCAAAGAGTTCGCCGCCAATAATCTGAGCGATCTCTGAAGCATTCAGCGCAATCATCCTTGCTCCTCAATCGCAGTAGCGAGTACAAGGCGATCATCAAACGGTTGAACTGCGCCGGCAATCTCTTGGCCCTGCTCATGTCCTTTGCCAAGTATCAAAATTGTGTCGCCTGCCTTCGCTAGAGCAACAGCATGGACGATTGCCGCTTTGCGATCTTCAATGAGAACAGATGGACTCTTTACCTCAATCCCAGAAGTCATTTCCTTCAAAATTGACGAGGGGCTTTCAGAGCGCGGGTTGTCGCTCGTAAAGATTGCAACATCTGAGCCATTTAAAAGCGCCTTGCCCATGAGTGGACGTTTTGTTGTATCTCGATCGCCGCCACAGCCTAAGATCGCAATAATTCGTCCTGGTGTGAATTCGCGCACGGCTGCGAGCACATTCGTCACTGCATCAGGAGTATGCGCATAATCTACAAATGCCTTGAAAGGTTGCCCTAAGACAACTTCGTCTAAACGGCCCGATGCGCCTGTTAAATGTGGCGCTACCGCGGCTAATTCGAGGGGATCGACGCCACATTCATGGGCCAGCGCTAGTGCTAAAAGAAGATTATCCGCATTAAAGTTTCCATGAAGACGGGTACGAGATTCAATCAAAATTCCACCTGAGCCTCGGATAGAAAAATCCACACCATTGCCTGTTGGGTTTAAAGAGGTGAAGTGCCAATCTGCTTGAGAATTAGAACGAGAAACTTTTTTCAAGGTCAGTTTTGTGTTCGCAGCTAATCGAGCTCCATAAGGGGTATCAATATTGATAAGCGCAACATCTGCATATTCATCTGTAAAAAGTGATGCTTTTGCTTGGAAATATGAATCCATATCTTTATGAAAATCTAAATGATCTTGACTGAGATTGGTAAAAGCGGCAATCGCAAAATGGGACCCCTTCATACGTCCCATGCTGAGAGCATGACTAGAGACTTCCATAACCAAATTTCTCACATGTCGCTCTCGCATAACAGCTGCAAGTGCCTGGAGTTCTGGAGCTTCGGGCGTTGTTCTCACACTGCTCAATCGTTCGACACCGATGCGGGTTTCCACAGTTCCTATCAAACCTGTTTCACGACCAACCGCCTGAAAAATTTGATAGAGCAAAGTCGAAACCGTTGTTTTTCCATTTGTTCCAGTAATTCCAATGCTCACCAAGTCACGCATTGGAGATTTGTATAAAGATGAAGCTAATAGCGCACCTGCCACCCTGACATCTTTCACAACCAGAGTTGGCAGTGAGGAATCCAAATTCGCGCCTGTTACATCAGTAATTACTGCAACGGCGCCCTTTGCCTTAGCGCTCTTAACAAACTCAGCTCCATGAAAGCGTGCTCCCGGAATGGCCAAGAAGATATCTCCTGGTTCTACATCACTATCAGCATGTGTGATTCCAGTAAAAATTACCTCAAGATTTGTGGGCGTGGCTCCAATCAACTGCGCTGCTTCCTTCAAGTGCCCAGAAAACTCAGCGATAGGACGAATCATTCTTTTGTTGCCTTAGATTTTTCTACACTGACCTGAGCTGCCTTCATTCGGATCAAATCTTTTTGATTGAGAGCAACTTGCGCCACTTTGGTTCCAGTTGGTGCAACATGTTTGGTTTGCAATACAAATGTCATCACCTTTTTAAATACGGGGCCACCCAAAACTCCCCCGTAGTAACCATTGCGCGGATCCTGAATCGTGACGCTAATGACGTAACGTGGTGAATCTGCAGGAGCAAAACCGATAAATGATGCCGTGTAGCCGCTATAGCCGCCAGTCTTGTCGTTATAGCGCCAGGCAGTTCCCGTCTTTCCAGCTACTCGATATCCAGGAATTGCTGCCGAGGGCGCTGTTCCTGTAGGAGATACGACGCTTTCCATCATTAATCGCAATTTACGCGCTGTATCTTCGCTGATAACACGAGTAGTTGTTCGATTTCCACTAGGAGTGAAATGGCCAGATGCATCACGAGTTCCTGCTATCACTGTTGGTGATACGCGGATTCCATCATTTGCAATAGTTGCAAATACGCTCGTGGCTTGCATGGCAGTCACTGAATAACCTTGCCCAAATGCAACAGTGGGCGCAGTTGTTCCTGACCAGTCCGGGACTTTAGGCAAAATTCCAGCGGATTCACCTGGTAACCCAGAGCCGGTCTTTTTGCCGATACCGAACTTTGTTAAGTATGAATATAAAGTGTCGTTGCTGATTGTCTCGCCAACTTTAATTGTTCCGGTATTGCTTGAAACCGCCAAAATTCCAGAGGTGGTTAGATGCTGGACGGGATGTTTGTCATGGTCATGAAATACCGAACCACCTCGTTTCAGTGCATACGGGACGGCAAACACTGTTGTAGGAGAGACAGTCTTTTCTTCTAGAGCCGCGGCCAAAGTCATGACTTTTCCAGTTGAACCTGGTTCATACACATCTTGCACAGAGGGATTGCGCATCAAATTAAGGTCAACATTCTTCGTGTTGTTGGGATTAAAAGTTGGTGCTGTTGCATGCGCAACTATTTCCCCAGTTCGAGGATCCATCACAATCACGGTTCCACTTGCTGCCCGCGCATTCTTTACTGCATCAGCAATAGCTTGTGATGCGACCCATTGAACATCTCTATCAATCGTTAAGCGCACGCTCGTTCCAGCTTTTGCAGCCACGATCTCTTGTTGTGAACCAGGAATTTCAGCTCCATAACCGTTCGCGAACGAGTATCGACCATCCGTACCAGTAATTACTGAGTTGAGACTTGATTCCAAGCCAGTCGCTCCAACGCCATCGGCGCGCACGAATCCGACGAGAGATGAAATCAGAGAGCCAGAGGGATACTCTCGAATATAGGAACGTTCTGGGAAGAAGCCGATAATGCGCTTATCTAGTTCTTCTTTACTGAGCGCTTTGTTGTGTTCATAAATCTCTTTAGTGAGGCGATCCCAAAGTGCCGGACGACCATTCTTTAAGATTATTGAATAGCGTCGAGTTCCAGTGATGTTCTCTTGCACTTCTTCCACTGGTAACCCCAGGATTGGGGCTACAAAGTTTGCGGTTCGGACAGGATCGGATATGAGAGTCTGATCGACGACAATTGTTATCGCTGACACACTACGTGCAAAGGTGATGCCATTGATATCTGTGATGTCACCGCGTGGAGCCGGAATAGTTCTTGTCAGTTGCATCTCATTCGAGGCTTTACTTCGGTATTCCGCTGCTTGTATTACCTGTACACGAACTAGTTGCGCCGCAAGGAGTGAAAACAAAACCACCGCGAAGAGAATAAGCGCCTTGATGCGCGCCTTTGATAGAAGTAAATCACCCATTTGTCACCCCTGGCGCCGGAGCAAGATTGAGAAATACCGGAGTCTCAGAAGGTCGCATCCCCAACGCTGTCGCAGCTGCAGCTAAGTTCTCAGGTGCTTCATAAGAATCGATGGCGCGATTGATAGCATCACGTTGATCTGCGACTTGTTTTGCTTCAACTTTAAGTTTTGAGAGCGTGAAAGCATCCTGTGCTAAAAGTGTATTCACTCCAAGAAGCACGAGAAAACCAAATGCGCTAACTACAGTGAGAAAAGTGGCGAAATACTTATGTGTTGCGCGGACTCCTGAATTAAGGTCAGGAAAAATTCCGGAGATGATGTCAGCAGTTCGTTCAGCGACAACCTTTCGCGCCTTTGGAATTATGGGCGCAGTCTGTACTTTGCGGGCGCTCATGTGAGCCATTAGGCGGCCACCCTTTCGATTGCCCGCAATCGCACAGAGGCAGAACGTGGGTTCTCATTAAGTTCACTCTGCGATGGTGTTTCACTTGAGCGGAAGACAAGTGAGAATTTCGCTGCATACTCTGGAAGTTCAACTGGAAGATTGCGTGGGGTCTTTGAAGTAGATGCTTCAGAGAAAATCTCTTTTACGATGCGATCCTCTAAAGACTGGAATGACATCACAACGAGGCGACCTTGAATTGCCAGTAGATCGAGAGCTTGCGGAAGGGCACGAGTGATTGCTCCAAGCTCGTCATTTGCTTCAATCCGTAGCGCTTGAAAGGTGCGCTTAGCTGGATTGCCGCCAGTGCGACGTGTTGCAGCTGGAATGCTTTCCTTCACCAACGCGGCAAGTTCTATTGTGGAATTAAGTGGCGCTTTAGCACGAGCCTTCACTATGTTCTCGACGATTCTGGTTGCAAACTTTTCTTCACCATATGTGCGCAGAATCTGAACTAACTTGCCAGGTTCGTATGAGTTAACAATTTCATAGGCTGTAATGCCGGAACTGCGGTCCATTCTCATATCAAGAGGTGCATCTTGAGAATAAGAAAAACCTCGATCAGATTCATCCAATTGCATGGATGAGACACCAAGGTCAAAGAGCGCGCCATTGATCTGTGAAAAACCAAAGCTCTGCACTACTTCTGTGATTTGGTCAAATACACAGTGTGCTGTCTTGAGGCGACTACCAAAGGGCGCTAAGCGCGCAGTTGCTTTTTCAAGTGCGCTTTTATCTCTATCTATTCCGATCACAGTAAGATTTTCAAAACGGGACAAGAGCGCTTCAGTGTGTCCCCCTAAACCAAGGGTCGCATCGACTACAACTGGGTTCTTTGATGATGAAATTGAAGGGGTCAGAATTTCAACGCAACGATCGCGCATTACAGATATGTGTTGCATCTTTTCCCCCGTTCTCACTGCAAACTTTCTCTCTCATTGATGTGTGGATTAGTGAGCGCTCATCTCTGGTCACCGCCGGCCGACGGATCTTTTTCGAAAACGACGCCGGGGAAGGGACGTCGTTGCCGGCCCAACAAGTAAGGAAAGGTCGGCGGTGGCCACAAATGAGCGCTCTATTTAGTTTTTTGTAGTTCTATTTAGTTGTGTTTAACAATTTTTTGCTGATGTTCTAAAAAAGTCCCGGAAAAACCTCCTCAGAGACATCAGCAAAACTCTTTTCGCGATCAGCGAGATACTCACTCCATGCCGCGCTATCCCAAATTTCTACGCGAGTATTTGCACCAATAACTACGCACTCTTTTTCAAGGCCTGCATAAGTGCGAAGCCCTTGAGGGATCGTGACGCGACCTTGACGATCAGGAATTTCATCGTGTGCGCCTGCGAACATCACGCGCTGGTAATCGCGAGCGCTCTTTGCAGTAACTGGCGCTTGTCGCAACGTTTCAGTAATCGTTGCAAATTCAGAAGCTGGAAAAACGTAGAGGCAACGCTCCTGGCCTTTGGTAATCACAAGGCCGGCTGAGAGTTCATCGCGGAATTTGGCGGGAAGGATCAATCGCCCTTTCTCATCAAGGCGCGGTTCATGGGTACCGAGAAACATCTCTAACCACCGCCTTCCCCAAGGTCGTGAGCGTGAATTTCCCGCTCAATTCCCCACTTTACACCACTTTCCCCCTTTTTACACCACTCTTCCCCAATATTTTCCCTAGCTCTCCCTCAGTAGCCCCACCTCTGCCCACCTTCTGGGCAGCAGAAAAAAAGCCCTGACCGATGTGGTCAGGGCCCTCAAGGGGGTTAGAAGTTACTGTTCGAAATCGCGACGATTCCAGCGCTCTTCTAGACGGGCAGAGAGCGATGTGCGAGCGCGCTTTTCGCGTGGAGCTCGTTGGGCCAACGAAGATATTGAGCGTGCCACGATGATCACTCCCACGAGGGCAACCAGGAAGCCTGCAACTCCAAGCGGGGTTGTCTTGGTGACAAGGCCGGTGAAGAGAATGGCGATACCTACCAGGATAGAGGCGATACCGAGTGGCAATCGTGGCTTCGTTGGGGTGAGGGTGTTGCCCGCAAGACGAGATTCCAGGCGTGGATCATCGGTCGCTAAGGCTGCTTCCATCTCAGCTAAGAGGCGACGTTCACGGTCGGAGAGTGACATATTCACACAATAGAACAGAACTTCTTGTTGCGCCACTTTATGGTTTCTCTGTAGGCGCTTACGACAGCTTCTATTCGTCCTCGCCATCGTTCTCTGAGTGAATGAGCCTGCCAGGACGCACGCTCCCCCTGCCAAAGCGGGCTTTTGCGCGGTCTATTGCGCTATCGGCTTCTCGCCAACCGCGCTCGCGGGCTCCAAGTTCGAGTTGAACGGGTGCGCCTTCTTGCAGATTGGAGAGCGAGACGCCAACGAGTCGAATTCGTGCACCCTCATTTTTAAGCGCAAGGTAGAGCGACTTCACTATTTCATAGGTGTCGTGGGTGTTATCAATGGCAATGGGCACTGTCTTGGCTCGCGTAAGAGATGAGAAATCAGCAAATTTAATTTTGATGCTAATTGTCTTTGCAAAGAGAGAACGTTCGCGCAATCGCGCTGTTGCTCTTTCAGTCATACGTAGAAACTCGCGCAAGATTTCTTCAGGATTATCGAGATCTTCGCTAAATGTTTCCTCGCTTCCAATGCTCTTTTCAGGTTCGTCCGGAATCACATCGCGATAGTCGCGGCCCCACGCTAGTTCATAGAGCGATTCACCTGTTGCATCACCGAGTGCGCGAATCAGAGTTGCGCGTGGAGTATGCGCAATATCTGCAACGGTATGTAGACCAAGTCGCTCCAGAGATTCAGCTGTCTTTGGGCCTACTCCCCATATAGCGCGTACTGGTAGCGGATGGAGAAATTCAAGGATGCGTTCGGGCTTAATCTCCAACATGCCATTTGGTTTGCAGCGCTGCGATGCTAATTTTGCAATGAACTTTGATTGAGCAATTCCCACAGAGCAAGTGATGCCTTCTTCTTTTTCAACCTGTGCACGAATTTGTGCTGCAATTTCGCGGCCTGAACCAAAGAGTTTCTGTGAGCCCGTGACATCAAGGAATGCCTCATCCAAAGAAATAGGTTCAACCAGCGGCGTATAGGAATGAAATATCGCCATTACTCGCTCAGAGATTTCGGAGTAGCGATGATGCTCTGGTGCAATAAATATGGCATGTGGCGCCATTCTCTTAGCGCGACCAACTGGCATCGCCGCTCGTATTCCAAATTTCCGTGCTTCATAATTTGCAGAGAGCACTACCCCGCGAGTGCCAGCGCCAACAACGAGAGCTTTACCCCTGTATTCCGGGTGATCGAGTTCGGCAACTGATGCATAGAAGGCATCCATATCCACATGCAGGATGACTGTCATATCGCCACACTACCTCTTTCGTCTCCTTGGTCTCCTTGGTCTTGACCGTTGCACCATTTTTCGTAGGCAAGGCGTAGGTCCCATACCGCGGTTGCGCGAATAGAGATACCGCGGGCGCCAGTGCGCCTGGTCTGCCCACGTACTAAAAGTAGCGATGTCGAATAGAGAGTTGATGCATGATCAACTTGTGCATCAGGGAAGAAGGTTGAATCACTGCATCCATAACCATCATCGAGCGTTAAGAAGATAACTCGGCGCCCCGAACGCACTGGAGGAGTCTGTAGCGCAACTTTGACTCCAGCTACAAGCACTGACGAATTAGAACGTAGTGAAAGTAAGTCAGAAGATTTCACAGCGCCAATCGCGTTGAGAAATGGTGCGTAGAAAGTGAGCATATGTTGCGTCACATCCATTCCTAAACGAGTAACTTCGCTCGATACTTTTTCAGCCAGGTTGAGTGGCTGTAGCCCGCTACTTTCGAGCGCAGGAGGCGCAAATCCAAGGCTGAGTTGCGAACCAGGAAGATGCGCTACTGGTGATTTCTGTAAATCAGCTAAATGAAGTAAGAGATCGCGTTGGTGTGTGTGGATTGCATCAAAGGCGCCAGTCATAATTAGATTCTCAATTACTGGCACTGACGCCCCTGATCTACGATAAAAATCAGCAAGATCAATGTAAGGCTGTCCCTGCACAATAGTTGCAATCTCTTTTTCAGAGATGCCAGCAACACAGGAAAGCGCCATCCGAATAGCATCACCGTCAAGTGTGCGTTCGACGCGATAGTGCGCTGTTGATTTATTGATATCAAGGGGCGCGATGGTGACCCCCATTTGACGGACCTCATCGAGCATCAGTCGCTTTGGATACATGCCTGGATCATGTGTAAGAACCCCTGCCATAAAAGCTGCTGGGTGATGAGTTTTCAACCAGGCAGATTGATAGGTAGGTAGCGCAAAGGCAGCAGCATGCGCCTTGCAGAAACCAAAAGAAGCAAAGGCGCGCAGCACATCCCAAATTTCAGTAATAACTTTTAGCTCATAGCCGCGTTCGGTAGCAGCAGGAAAGAACCAATCGCAGACTTCTTGCTGGCCTGCTCTACCCCCGAGCGCTCTGCGCTTTTCATCAGCTGCCGCAAGTGAGATGCCCGTCATCACCGAGATAATCGAAATAACTTGCTCATGAAAGACAACAACGCCTTCAGTTTCAGACAAGATCGGCGCTAAGTCAGGGTGGATGATTTGTGCCGGATTCCAACCGTGGCGAGCATTAAGAAAAGGGCGAATCATGTCGCTCTTTACTGGCCCTGGCCGAAAGAGTGAGATATCGATGATGAGGTCGTTAAAAGTACGTGGCTCTAATTTGCCTACTAGCTCGCGCTGCCCAGGGCTTTCAACTTGAAAGATACCTAACGTCCGTGTTGATTGGATAAGAGCATAGGTATCAGCATCATCAAGTGGTAGCGCATCAATATCGATCTCTTCGTCTGTAACACGTTTAATTTCTTGAACAGCATGAGCAATAGTCGATTGCATGCGAACGCCCAAGATATCGAGTTTGAGTAAACCAATATCTTCAACGTCGTCTTTATCAAACTCAACCATGGGAAAGCCTCCGGCGTTGAATTGCACGGGTGCGCGATCAAGAAAAGCTGCATCAGATAAGACCATCGCGCAGGGATGCATCGCTAAATGGCGAGGTAGACCATCAAGGCGAGCAGCCAGCGCAATGGTGGCGCGGGTTAATGGAGCAGAGGTGTTGAGGTTCTTGAGTTCAGGAAGTGAGTTCAAGGCCGCTTCGATATTGCCAGCGCGAATGTGAGGCATTGATTTAGCAAGGAGGTCAATCTCCAGCGCTGGCATGCCCAGTGCAGCGCCAGCATCACGAATGGCGTGGCGCGCTCTGTAGGTATCAACCATCGCAACGGTGGCGCAACGCGATATCAGACCAGCTTGGCTCCAATCGCGCGCACCATATCTTTTAAAGACCATCTCATAGATTTCAAGTCGCCTGGCAGATTCAACGTCAATATCAATATCGGGAAGTGCGCGTCGCAGTGGCGAACAGAAACGTTCCATTAGGAGGCCATGTTGCATTGGATCAACGCCAGAAATTCCAAGGAGATGACAGATTAAAGATCCAGCGCCGCTACCGCGCGCAGCAACACGAATGTTGGCAGCGCGTGCCATATCGGTGATATCTGCAACTGTTAAAAAATATGATTCGTAGCCAAGAGTTGCAACGATGGCGAGTTCGTCATCAAGTCGGGCACGTGCTTGTGCGATTGTGGCGCTGTCGTTGTAGCGCCAATTAATACCTGCTTCAGAACGAGCGCGCAGCAAGGTGCGCATACCAGCGGGTGAATCAGCGCCGACCACATGTGGTTCAGGTAAGTGAATTCCCCCTAAACCAATATCACGTTGCGGTGATAAGACTGCGCGTTCGGCCCATTGTCGCGTTGTTGTAAGAAGTGCGCGTGGTGTGCGTTCGCCAGCTGCACGTGCGATTTCACCAGCTAAAGAGATCATCTCATCGCTACTCTTTAAATAGCCTTCAGCGTTGCGACGTTCGACATGGCGTGGATGTAGCGGTACTAATTGACGAGCGCAATCAAGGACATCAGCTACTGGCCCATCATCACGATGGCACATACGTACTGCATTAGTGAGAACAGCATCAATATCGTTATCACGCGCAAAGATAAGAGATCGTGCAGCATGGGCGGTAGAACGTGGGCCATTGCCAGGAGCTAAATGTGAAACGCATTCGATGGCATGGTCTGCAAAGAAATCTCGCGTCTGATTAAAGATAGTGAGAGCAGCATCAAAGCGATGTGATGCCAGCGCTTGCGACACCGGTGATTCGGGTCCATGAAGTAGATGTAGGTGTGTGGTGTAACTGCTGAACTTTTCGAGAAGTTCTGGAGTAAGGATGGGTGTGCGATCTGGGCTATTCATCTGCAGCCCCGTCATTAATCTCACTAGCGAGCGCCAACCGTCATCGCTATGTGCCAAGACGGTAACGCGTGGCAAAGTACCTGATGTATCACCAATACGAATTGCTAGGTTAACGCCGATAATCGGTGCAATACCGTGAGCTACAGCTGCTTTAGTAAAGCGGATTGCACCAGCTAAACCATCGCGATCAGTAAGTGCGAGCGCAGGCATCTCACATTCTGCAGCGCGCGCTACAAGATCGCGTGGTTGTGTGGTTCCGTATTTAAATGAGTAGGCACTTGCTACTCGCAGATGGATAAAGCTCATCTTTTACAACGACCTGATAATCCACTGCCCTGTTGCTTCATCGCGTTCGAGTTCAAATGTTGTCAGTGCACCGATAGGCGCTGCCTCAACTTTCCAGAGCGCACGAGCTTGATCGTCAGGGCGGAACTTGCCATCGCTGATGCGATTCCACCATCCACCTGCTTCACACCATCGCGAGAGGACTGTATGGATACGAAAACGTTTACCCCGGAAGGTGAATTCGATGGGGGTAAGACCTCCATCGGCAAGAACATCGTGGGCTGGTATGACGTGAGGCGGTACCGCCTTTGCTGACGCTCCTTCGACTGACATTTTTTACTCTCCCCTTGAGCGCTTGTGGATATTCGAACAGATGTTCGAAAAGTACGCCAGAGGGCTGACAAGGGCAACTCCCGCGTGTTGCGAGCGTAGATAGTTGAAATTTCAACTACTTTCACCTATTCTCACGCTTGTACGTAAACCCCTACCCATAGGAGAAACACTTGGACGCAATTCTTATCATCGGCCGCATCCTCTTCGGAGCGCTCTTCGTCACATCAGGTATCGCCCACTTTGCCAAGCTTGAGGCAATGACTGGCTATGCCAAGTACAAGAAGCTCCCAGCCGCAAAGTTCGGCGTGCTTATCTCAGGACTCCTCTTCCTCCTTGGCGGCGTCTACATCATCGCTGGATTCTGGGTTGATCTCGGAGCGCTCTTCCTTGCAGTAACTCTCATCCTCGCCGCATTTATCTTCCACAACTTCTGGAAAGAGACAGATGCAACAGCAAAGATGAATGAGCAGATTGCCTTCAATAAGGATCTTGCTCTTGCAGGTGCAGCGCTTATCCTCTTCGCACTTATTGCAAGTGGAACGCTTACCGACTTCGGTCCAAACGTTGGAACCCTCAACTTCTTTGACTTCTAATGTAACTATCAGCAAATAGTAGGTAAAGCCTCTTGATTCTCTACAAAACGTGGAGAAATCGGGGGGCTTTCCTATTTCTCCTGACACAATTCTGAAGTGGAGATACTCGGCGCACTGATTGCAGGTGGCGCTATCGGTGCTGTTCTTGGTTTTGTCGGCGCGGGTGGCGCAATGCTCTCAGTGCCTATTTTGATGTATGGCTTTGGATTTAGCGCAAAGAGCGCAACAACTGCGGCGCTCGCTATCGTTTTTCTTGCTGCGGCATCTGGTGCAATTCCCAAAGCTCGCAAAGGCCAGATTCTTTACCGGGATGCTCTAGTAATTGTTGGTCTTGGGCTAGTTACCAACTTTGGATTTGCGACTATCGCCGATGATCTATCTGATTCCTTTATATCAACTGGTTTTGCTGCAGTTCTGATTTTGGCCGGATTATCGATGTTGCGCAGTCCTAAATTTAGCGAGCATACGCGAATGCCTATCTCCGTATTGATAGTGATATCACTCGTGATTGGCTCCATTACTGGGCTCTTTGGTATAGGTGGGGGTTTCTTAGCAATCCCAGTTCTCGTACTTTTCTTTGGAACTCCCCCTGCAATCGCTGCTGGAACATCGCTTTTAATTATTGCGCTCAATTCATTAATTTCATTTCTAGGACATCACGCACTTTGGGAGAGCGTCGAATGGCATATACCAATTTTTATCGGTGCTTCGGCCGTAGTAATTGCACAATTTGCATCTCACTATTCATCGAAAACTCCACAAGATAAGCTCCGCAAGGCCTTTGCTTATCTCTTGCTTGCCATCTCTATATTTACGATTGTCCAGACTTGGGTGTAAAAAACCTAACTCTAATTTTCGTGGCTGAGCTTCTTCACCTTAATAAAACGTGATTGATATGCCGCGCCAAACATCAATAAAACGGGGAATGCAAATGCGATTGGAAGTGATGTCAGTTCAGCGATTCCGCCAATGATCGTAGGACCGGCAAAGTAGGAGCCGATTGCAATAATTCCAATACGTGCCAGCCCTACCGATGGTGCTACTCCAGGAATAGATGCGGCCGCTAAGTTAAATGCTGGAAAGAATGGACCCATCCCAAAACCTGCCGCACCAAAGCCGATACAGACTATGACCAAACTAGCCATCTGATGTGAATCGGCAAGTGGAATTCCAATAATGAGTGATAGCCCCCAAATTCCGCCGCCAAATATTCCACCGTATTGCACAGTCTTTACATGGCCCCACATTTCAAAGAATCTATCGCCTAACAATCTGCTGGCAATCATGGCGAGCGAAAAGACTGTGGCGGCAGCTGCATTGAGACCTTTGCCAATATCCATGTGATCCTGCAGAAGAATTCCGCTCCAATCATACGAGCCACCTTCTGGAATGAGCGCGCACATTAAACCAAAACCAAGTCCCCACAAGATCATCGCTTCTTTCCCAACAAGCGGAACTTTTGACTCTAGCTCTTCTCCTTCATTACCTAGATGTCCATCAAGATGTGGAGGAAGTAAGTTGTACGTGACCCAGAAATAGGCAAGAAATGCGATACTAGAAATCACGAGCAGATTCACCATTGGTGAAACAAAGTTTGCAACCAACCCACCTAAGAGCGCTGCAGAGAAAGCGCCGACGCTCCAGAGTCCGTGGAAGCTAGACATCCAGCGACCTTTCGTATGTTCTTCAATCGCAACTGCTTGCCCATTAAGCGCCACATCCATAAATGCCACGCTAAAGCCGCAGATAAATAGTCCGATACATAAAGCCAGAACAGATTCTGATACGCCCATGATTCCTACGCCCAGCGGCAAAGTGACTCCTGAAATTTGTACAACAATCTTTGAGGAGTACATATGCACAATGCGTCCCGATAGTTGTGCACCTGGTACAGCGCCTAGCGTGCTTGCAAGAAGAACCAAGCCAAATTGGCCATCACTCAAGCCCAAAGAAGTTTTAATTTCAGGAATTCTGGGAATCCACGCCATGCCCGTGATTCCAAGTAAGAAGAATCCTGCCCAGACAGCGTTACGAGCTCGGATACCTCGTTCAAAGTTGGTAAGCGCGCTCAAAGACATGGAGCGACGCTATCTCATAAAGTTCGCATATGGATGGAATTCTGGAGAAGGCAGCAGTCAGACGTTTTCAAGAGGCTGCCATCGCTCTTGGAGTAAAGGGTGAAATCAACATCCTTGCTGATACAGCGCGCACTGCCATTGATGCGGCTAATGGGCTAGGAATTGAGGTAGGCCAGATTGCATCTTCACTGATCTTCAAACTTCCATCAGGAAATCCGCTGCTCATTATTACCAGCGGCCGCCATCGCGTAGATACGGATCTTGTGGCGAAGAATTTAGGAATTGCAGAACTTGGTCGTGCAGATGCCAATTATGTAAAAGAGGTTTCTGGGTATTCCGTGGGTGGCGTCTCTCCTATTGGATGGATATCAACACCAGAGATAACGCTGATTGACGAAGCGCTCAACGACTACGACGTTGTCTGGGCTGCATCCGGGCATCCGCATGCGGTGTATCCAACAAGTTTTGAAGAACTCAAATCGTGCACAGGTGCAACGCCAATGGTTGTCGGTGATTAAGCAAGTAGCTCAGCGAGAAGCTTTTCAACCCGACCTTTTATCTCATCGCGAATTACACGGACTGATTCAATTCCTTGTCCAGCGGGATCATCAAGTACCCAATCTTCATATCGTTTTCCAGGATAGAACGGGCATACGTCACCGCATCCCATAGTGATGACCGCATCTGATTCTTGTACTGCTTCAGGAGTTAAAACTTTTGGGGTGTTATTGGCTATATCGATTCCAACTTCCGCCATAGCTTCAACTGCAACTGGATTGATGGAATCTTTCGGCGCAGAACCCGCAGAGAGAACCTCTACGCGCCCCTTACCAAGTTCGCGCATGAAGCCGGCTGCCATTTGTGACCGGCCAGCATTATGAACACATACGAAGAGAACTGTTGGTTTGCTCATCTATTTTCCTAACTTTGATTTCGCGGTGATGAATGAAAATCCGAGATAGCCAAGGATTGCTCCCAGTAGTTGTGCTGCGATGAATGCTGGGACCGAAGCAATGTCGATTCCCGAAAAAGTGTTAGAGAGACTTCTGGCAATTGTTACAGCAGGATTGGCAAACGATGTAGAAGAGGTGAAGAAATAAGCAGCTCCGATCCACGCAGCGACTAAGCGGGGAATTTTCTTATCTATTCCTTGGTGAACAGCAAGAAAGATTATGAAAATCAGCCCGGCGGAGGCAATTACCTCTCCGAGCAAAAGGTGGCTTCCATTTCTTGCTTTTTGCGATGGATCAAACGCGGAAAGTTCAAACATGAGATTAGCTAAAACTGTCCCAGAAATTCCACCAAAAATTTGGGCAAAGAGAAACCACAAGGTGTCCGAGAGGGTAAGTTCTTTGCGGAAGAACGAAATTCCACTGACAAGTGGATTGAAATGGGCGCCGCTTATTGGCGCAAGCAGCGTAATTAAAATGTAAAGTACAAAAACAGTCGCAATCGTGTTGATAACGAGTTGAATCCCGATATCTGTACTGATGTTGGCAGCCATGATTCCAGAACCAACTACTGTGGCTACAAGTGTCCCTGTCCCGAGAAACTCTGCAAACACCTTCTTCTTCAGCATGGGTATCCTTCAACTATGGAAAGCGCCGCCAACATCACCGTCGCCTACTTTTTCTCGATTAAACGCAAGAATATTCCCTTTGCCTTCTGGAGTATGGCAATAGATCGCATGCGTAGCCGAAAGTTCACCGGGATTTCATTTTCCAAATTACTCGGGACCGGCACGGGTGCAACCTTCACCCCCAGCGATGCAGATTTGCTGCAATGGGGCATGGTGTTAGTGATTGACAAAAATCGTTTAGCTGCCTTCGATCAATCTTCAATAATCAAAGCTTGGCGTAAACGGTCGACTTCAGAATTTCGCGCAGTTATGTCTCCCATTTCATCACATGGTCAATGGTCAAAGCGCGAACCTTTCTCCCCTACCAATTCTTTGAGCAGCCCCGATGCACAGATTGCGGCAATCACTCGTGCGCGAATTAAATGGAACCACAACCTTCGCTTCTGGAAGGCTGTTCCTCCCGTTGTCTCTGATCTGCACTCTGCTCCAGGGTTAATTGCTGCCATCGGAATCGGTGAGGCGCCGATTGGATTACAAGGAACATTTTCACTCTGGGAATCTGCAAAAGCGATCCGCGACTTTGCCTACAAGGGACAGGCTCATCAGGAAGCAATCAAGCAAACCGCTGCGATTGGTTGGTATAGCGAGGAGTTATTTGCACGCTTTGAAATCCTGGAGACTCGTGGCTCAATTGTTAAGAAAGTAGCCAATTAGGGCAGACTTAGCCCATGTCAATCCGCCACTACAACCCGCGTCGCAGACGACGTAGTGGCATTTCGCCGAAGGCGCGTAATCTTTTAGCTGCACTCGTTGGTGCGACTATTCTTTTGCAGATTTCGTATCCACTGGTAGATGACGAACCGCTTCGGCTGGTCACAATTGCAACAGTTCTTGTTTGTGCGTTAGCGATGGTTCTCCATGGCCACCTGAGTTATGGCTTTAAATATTCATCACGCTATCTGCCGATTACCTATGCTTTTGGTCTTGGAATTGAAGCGCTCGGCGTCCATACCGGCTGGCCTTTCGGTGTCTATGAATACGATGCATCACTCGGCGCGCAGCTCTTTGGGGTGCCACTCATTGTTCCTTGCGCTTGGGTCATGATGGTTCACCCATGTCTCTGCGCTGCTCGTCGCATCGCGGGTAATTGGGTATTTCTCTATGGCGGTGCACTTCTGATGGCATGGGATCTCTTTCTAGATCCGCAGATGGTGGCAGCTGGTCGCTGGACATGGGAAGTCACTGGCGCACATGCTCCATTTACGCCAGATATTCCATTATCAAATCCTTTTGGATGGCTTCTTGCTGGCATCTTTATCTCTGGATTGTTAAATCTTGTGCTTCCCCGCGAACGGCGCAAAGAAGGAGCATCGCTGCGCGCGGTGGATGCGCTACTTCTCTGGACGCTTTTTGGCGGCGTCGTTGGCAATTTATTCTTCTTTGATCGTCCCGGGTTAGCAATCTTCGCGGGAGTAATTATGGGATCGCTATTAGCACCATATTTTTTCTCAAGTTGGCTAGGTAGTAAAGAATAGTTGATGTCATCTGTAGCAATTCTTCTAGTCTTTCTAACCTTTCTCATTTGCGTCGTTAATTTTGTCACCATCCGCAAGCCAGAAAATGATGATGCGATAGCTGAATCAGTCACCGTAATTGTTCCCATGCGTAATGAGGCAGAGAACGTTGCTGACTGCATCGCTGCCATAAAGCAGCAGCAAGGTATTTCCAATCTGCACATTATTGTCGTCGATGATTCGTCAACTGACTCCACTCGCGAACTCATTCATGCATCAATTTCCGGAGATTCTCGCTTTTCGGTAATCGAGTCACCTGAACTCCGCACTGGATGGCTGGGAAAGGTATCTGCGCTTCAGGCAGGTTTTTCTGCAGCTCATTCTGAATTTATCGTCACTATCGATGCCGATGTTCGACTTAAGCCAAATGCTCTGATGCGGGCAGTCAACCAGCTCAAAGACCTTTCCCTAGATTTCGTCTCACCTTATCCGCAACAGATTGCTGGAACTTTCAGCGAGAAGTTGATTCAGCCACTCCTGCATTGGTCTTGGATGAGCACAGTGATACTTCGACTAGCAGAACGCTTTCCAATTCGATCAACGGCTATCGCAAATGGTCAATTCTTTGTGGCGCGTAAAGAAGCCCTTGATATTGTCGATGGATTTTCCTCGGTTTCTCATCAGATACTTGATGATATTGAGATTGCACGAACTTTAATTGCCAGTGGTTTCCGCGGAGTTGTGACTGAAGGTTCAGCGATAGCAAAGACTCGCATGTACACATCATTTAGGGAGCTTCGTAACGGCTATAGCAAATCACTCTGGAAAGCATTTGGTGGGCCAATTGGTTCAGTGATTGCAATACTCTTCATCTTTGCAGTTGGAATTTTCCCACTTTTGTTAGCTCTCAACGGCTATGTTGTAGGTATCGTTACTTACTTACTCTCGGTGCTCACTCGTGAGTTGAGCGCGCTTCGCTCACGTAGTAATCCGATTTATGCCTTTTTGCATCCGCTTTCCTCAGCGCTCTTGATATATCTCATCATCTATTCGTGGAGCAAACGTGGAAATGTACAGTGGAAGGGTCGCACTGTATGACAGGCCATGTAGGAAAAGTTGCTCGGCCAGAGGAGATTGCCGTCATCGGAGCGGGTATTGGTGGGCTATGTACCGCTGCGCGCTTAGCAAAAGCTGGCCATCGCGTCACAATCTTTGAAGCATCCAATCGCACTGGTGGTAAATGTCGTACCGAATGGATTGGTCGATACGCCTTCGATACTGGCCCGTCTCTCCTCACACTCCCTGCTGTCTACCGCGATTTTTTTCAACGTACTGGTGACGTAATGGGACGAGTGCTTGAAATTGAGGAGGTCAATCCTTCCTTTGATTACCGCTTCCACGATGGAAAGTCCGTGAAGTTTGCCAACTTGTCTCGCAAAAAGACGCTGGCAGCAATCGCAGAATCTTTTGGTGACGCTAGCGCCGCAGAATGGGAGCGTGCCATGTTGCGCGCCGAATCCATGTGGGATGTTTCGCGTGAACCTTTTATTGAATCGGAGTTGAAATCTCCACTTTCACTCTTGAAGCGCCCACGGGTTCTCCGGGACTTAGCCACTATCGCTCCATGGAAATCACTTCGTGGTCTCAACCTACAAAGCCCGTACTTGTCGAAGATTATGGATCGCTACGCAACCTACAGTGGTTCTGATCCCCGATTCGCACCTGCTGTACTTTCTACAATCGCCTTTGTCGAAGAAGCTTTTGGCGCTTGGCATATCAAGGGTGGAATTGGCACCTTAGCTGAGAAAGTAACCGAGCGCTGTGAAAAATTGGGTGTCACAATTAATCTCAACTCATACGTATCAGAGATTACCCATGAAGGTAATCGCATAAACGGCATTATTGTCGATGGCCAAAACCGCCCGTTTGATCGAGTTGTGGCAAATATTGATGCGCATGTCCTCTACAAAGAGTTACTGCCTACAAACCGCACCGCTAAGAAAATTGCACGTACCCTTGCAAAATCTGAGCCATCGCTGGCTGGATTTTCCATGCTGTTAGGGCTCAAGCCCAGTTCAGCGCCAGCCTTATCGCATCACACAATTTTATTTCCAGAAGATTACGATGCTGAGTTTGAATCGATCTTCACAACAAAAACTCCGGTAGAGAAGCCCACCATTTACATCTGTGCACCCCAAGACCCTTTGATGGTCAAGGATGCCGGGCATGAAGCTTGGTTCGTTCTAGTTAACGCTCCACGGCACAGCGCTAATGGTGATGGCTTTGATTGGAGCGATAAAGATTTTGTACAACGGTATGCCAACAGCATTATTAATCAGATTGAAGAGCGCAGAATTTCTATACGCGATCGACTAGAGGTGTTGGAAATTCGCACCCCTCTTGATTTACAGAACACTGTGCATGCACCTGGTGGTTCGATTTATGGAACTTCCAGCAACGGAGCCCGTTCAGCTTTTTCTCGCGCCAAGAACCGTTCGCCCATAAAAGGGCTCTATCTCGTTGGCGGCTCTGCGCATCCGGGCGGCGGACTTCCGCTTGTGGGGCTCAGCGCAGAAATTGTGGCTAACGCAATTTTAGAAAGATGAGGCGCATTACCTGCCCAAAACTCCACAGCAACATCGCTAAGAATGCGTACGAGATGATGATCAGTCCAGGAATATCAAAGATATAAAAAATTAGCGCGAATGCCATAAAGATTGCCCGCACTGGTCTTTCAGTGACTGTGACTACTCCGACTTCATGATGTCCAAGTGATGCCATACGTGCCCGCGCATATTCTTGAACTGATGCCACCATCCACATTGTGATTGCTAGCCATGCTGGAATGCCAATTCGCCAGCCCATATAAAGCCACAAGGCTTCAGATATTCGATCAGCAAGCGAATCAAGGAGTGCGCCCCATTGGCTATCGCGTTCTTGCACAATTGCCACACTTCCATCAATGCCATCAAAGAAGAGTGAGACTGCAAGTAACAGTAAAGCAATTGCGGCATAGGTCGACAGAGCCATCGCGATAGCTGTCAGCAGACCAAAGAGAGTCAAAACATTTGGTGTAACACGTATGGCGGTGCAGACGCGGGCTGCCTGATAGGAAAAGGCAAGCCACCCTCCGATAACACCTTCTGTATCAGCGCCTCCGTGGAGCTTGCTCCACCTCTGCTTAAATTCTTTCTCTGTCAGAGCCATCTCAACTACCGCAAATCTTTGAGCTGAGAGTAAATTTCACGAGTCGCCGTTGAAGTATTCATTGTGTAAAAGTGAAGCCCTGGGGCGCCGGCAGCGAGCAATTCTTGGCAGAGCTTGGTTGCAATTTCAACGCCTAGTTTGCGAACATCATCTGGGTTACTTTCAACTTTTGCAAATGCTTCCGAAACTTTTGCTGGGATAGGAGTGCCACTTAACTCGGCCATACGATTGAGTTGTTTGACATTTGTGACCGGTAAAATTCCGGGAATAATCGGTAGAGCTGATCCCTTGGCGGCCAATTTATCAACCAAGGATTTCCATTTTTCAACTTCGAAAAAGAATTGCGTTGTGGCAAATGTTGCGCCTCTTCGCTCTTTTTCTATCAAAACATCAACATCACGGGATAAGTCGTTGCCAGATGCTGGATGGCCATCCGGAAATGCAGCAACTCCAATGGTGAATCCCCCAAATTCAGCAGCGAGAGTTACTAACTCATCTGCATGATTGAGTCCACCGGGAGTTGTCACCCATGGAGCTCGTGGTCCACCAGTTGGATCTCCACGTAAGGCCAAGATGCTCTTAATTCCAGCTTCACGATACTTTCCCAAAATTTCCAAAAGTTCATCTCGAGTTGAACCAACGCAGGTCAAATGTGCAACAGTTGGGATATGGGTGCGTGCTGTGATTTCGGAGGTAATGCGAATTGTGCGGTCTCTCGTGGAACCACCTGCGCCATAGGTCACAGATATGAAATCTGGAGCTATCGATTCAAGTTGTGACATTGCAGCCCAGAGACGTTCTTCGCCCTCGACATCTTTGGGAGGAAAAAACTCAAAGGAGTAGGTCAGTTGTTTCTTCAGACTGCGCATCTCCACTGCGTCAGGGTACCTTTTCTCCGTGGATAAAGAGCTCTCACATAGCGCAACAGCGGTGCGCGATGCTGTCAAAGAGGAGTTGCGCCTTTATCTACAGGACCAACGCACCTATCTGACCAATATTGCATCTGAAATGGTTCCAGTTTGCGATGCCCTTGAAGATTATTTACTTGAAGGTGGAAAACGACTTCGCCCACTTTTTGCATATGCCGGATATATGGCTGCAGGACTCACTCCAGGTAAAGCTGAAATTCGCGCTATGGCAAGCCTCGAACTTCTTCAGGCCTGCGCACTTATTCATGATGATTTGATGGATGGTTCCGATACGCGACGTGGTAAGCCAGCTATTCACCGCCACTTTGAAAATTTGCATCGTCAAGGTGCCATGGCTGGAGCAGCTGAGCAATTTGGAGAGGCCGCTGCTGTTCTCTTAGGTGACTTGGCGCTGGTCTGGTCTGACCAAATGTTGCACAACTCTGGCATCTCCCAAAAGTCTCTCTCTGCAGCGCTTCATATCCATGATGAAATGCGCATTGAGCTTATGGCTGGTCAATACCTTGATGTACGTGAAGCAGGTGAACGCGAACATAGCGTGGAGCGTTCATTACGTATCGCACGTTATAAGTCAGGAAAATACACAATCGAAAGACCGCTTCATCTCGGCGCAGTAATGGCTCGACCAGATGCATTAGAAAATTCTGAACTTCTCAAGGTGCTCTCTGCATATGGCCTTCCGCTCGGAGAAGCATTTCAATTACGCGATGATTTACTAGGAATTTTTGGAGTTCCCGAGACAACTGGAAAACCAGCAGGTGATGATTTGCGCGAAGGGAAGCGCACGGTGCTGATAGCGATGGCTCTTGAAAAGGCGCAAGGGGCAGTTCGCGCTGAATTAGAAAGTAATCTAGGAAATCCGGCGCTCTCACTCGAAAAGATAGATTCACTCCGCACTCTCATTATCGAAACTGGTGCGGTTGCTGATGTAGAAAAGTTGATAGATCGTCTTGCACAAGAATCTCAATCTGCTGCTTCTAACGCCGCAATTCATGACCAAGCCCGTCCATTCCTCTTGGCTCTCGCTGAGACCGCAATCCGTAGGAGCCACTAATGGTAAGAAGAGTCAAAGGTCCAACAGATCATGTAGTCGTAGTTGGTGCTGGCCTGGGTGGACTTAGCGCTGCACTTCGCCTGGCAGGTGCTGGTCGCAAGGTAACTATCGTTGAACGTGAATCCGTTCCTGGCGGACGTAATGGCCTACTGAATAAAGATGGCTACGCATTTGATACTGGTCCAACAGTCCTCACCATGCCTTCACTTATTCAGGATGCATTTAGCTGCGTTGGCGAAGATTTGAAAGATTGGCTCGAGCTCATGCCGCTCTCTCCCCTATACCGCGCTTTCTATGCGGATGGCTCGCAGATTGATGTACATGCCAATACAGCTCAGATGGAAGAAGAGATTCGCACACATGTCTCTGCCGAAGAAGCGCTTGGTTATCGCAAATACGTTGATTTTGTGACGAAGCTCTACAAGTATGAAATGAATGACTTTATTGATAAGAACATTGACTCGCCACTTAATCTTTTAACACCTAATTTGGCACGCTTAATTGCTTTGGGTGGATTTAGACACTTACAACCAAAGGTCAATCAGTACCTCAAGGATCCACGTTTGCAAAAGGTCTATTCCTTCCAAGCGATGTATGCCGGAGTGAGCCCACAACAAGCGCTAGCGATTTATGCGGTGATTGCCTACATGGATTCAGTTAACGGTGTCTTCTTTCCCAAGGGCGGTATGCATGCCGTTCCTCGCGCATTGGCAGCTGCTGCTCAGAAACATGGCGTTGAATTTAAATACAACACAACGGTCACAGGTCTCGAAAAAGAAAATGGTCGGGTCAAAGCGGTACTCACTCATACAGGCGAACGAATCGAGTGCGATGTCGTTGTCATGAACCCAGATTTGCCGGTGGTGTGGCGTGATTTGCTCGGAAAGACTCCGCTCAATATTAAGCGCCTCAATTACTCACCATCATGCGCCACTTTGCTTGTTGGTTCCTCCAAAAAATACGACCACATCGCTCATCACAATATCCACTTCGGTGAATCATGGGATGGCGTCTTTGACGAACTCATTAAGAAGAAGACTCTTATGACTGATCCATCGGTACTGGTTACTGTGCCAACCCATGATGATCCTTCCCTTGCGCCCGCCGGCAAGCAGTCGTATTACATTCTCTATCCAACTCCAAACTTGGATGCGGATATTGATTGGACTAAACAGGCTAAGCCCTATCGTGATCAGATGATTGCTACACTTGAAGAACGCGGTTACACCGGGTTCGCAGATGCGATTGAGACTGAAGTTCTCACCACTCCCCTGGATTGGCAAGCGCAAGGAATGGAACGTGGAGCTCCATTTGCTAGCGCCCATACCTTCTTCCAGACTGGACCTTTTAGACCTCGCAACATGGCTGCTGGTTTTGAAAATGTTGTCTTCGCAGGCAGTGGAACTCAACCTGGCGTAGGAGTTCCGATGGTTTTGATCTCAGGTCGCCTCGCCGCAGAGCGAATTGTGGGTCCGGTTAAGTAGATGGATGCAGCGCTCAAAGCTTCTTATGAAGAATGTAAGCGGCTTAATTCACTGCATGGAAAAACCTATTACCTAGCGACGTTGCTGCTTCCTGCCCACAAGCGCCCCTACGTGCACGCGCTCTATGGTTTCGCTCGCTATGCCGATGAGATTGTTGATGATTTAGCCTCCACGTTATCGCCGCAGGAAAAGGCAGATGCGCTGCGAGGCTGGAGTAGCGGAGTTCTTGCAGATCTTAAAGCGGGTACTAGCAACGACCACATAGGTCGAGCACTTGTCGACACAGTTCGAACTTTTAATATTCCTCATCAACACTTTGTGGACTTTCTACACAGCATGGAGATGGATCTAACCGTTACTGAATATCAAACATATGAAGATCTCCACGAGTATGTCTACGGCTCTGCTGCAGTCATTGGTTTAGAGATGGTCCCAATTCTTGGTTACTCCGATGATCGAGCATTTGAGGCGGCTCAAAAATTGGGAATTGCTTTTCAGTTAGCTAATTTCATCCGCGATGTTGGCGAAGATCTTGATCGTGGACGAGTCTATTTACCGCTACAAGAGCTAGCGGAGTTTGGGGTTAATCGCGCCACTTTGGAACGTCGAGTACTGACTCCCGAAATAGTTGCAGCTTTGAAATTTCAAATAGCGCGTGTACGTTCGTTGCAGGCTGAGGCAGACATCGGAATTCAATATCTAGATAAAGCATCCCGCCCCTGTATTCGCGCCGCTAGCGAGCTCTATTGCGGAATTGTCGATGAGGTAGAAGCAATTGGATATGACATCTTCAATAAGCGAGCAAAGACCTCAACGGCGCGACGGGCGAGGGTTGCAGGTTCTGCCTATATACAAGCAATTTTGGCGCGAATTCGCTAAAGTAATAACTCACGGGAGCCACCTTGGCTGAGAGGACATCGCTTATGTGATGTCGACCGTCAGACTGGTCCGGTAATGCGGATCTAGAAATGAGGATATCGATGTTTTCAACCTTCTTTACAGCCTGGGGATATGAAGTTTCGTATTTGGAATTCGTCGCGTCAATCGCTTCATTTATCGGTGTCGGATTAGGCATCACTGGAAAACGAATCACGTGGCCATGGTGGGCGCTCAGTAGTGCGCTCTATGGCGTCTTCTTTCTGCAATATGAGTTGTATGCCAGCGCTGCACTACAACTGGTCTTTATCGCAGCAGCAATCGTTGGATGGTTTGGTTGGGAGCCAACAGGTGCAAAACCTGGTCCTTTTAAAACCAAATATCGTTTCTACACCCTTGCAGCAATACTCATTGCAACTCTTGCACTAGGTCCGGTACTGAAAGAAATTGGCGCGGCTTCAACATATGTGGATGCCATTCTCTTCTTTGGAAGTCTCACGGCACAGATTTTGATGGTGTATGAAAAGTATGACAGCTGGCCGCTGTGGTTAGTTGTTGATCTTGGTTACGTAGCGCTCTATGCGACACAGGGTCTACTCTTCACAACGCTTCTCTATGTTGCATTCACTGTAATGGCTGCGCTGGGATGGAGTACTTGGTATGGATCTCATAGACGCGCTCTTAGATCTTTGTAAAAACGATCCGCGGCCCATCATCGCTATCGATGGGCCAGCAGGTGCCGGAAAAACCACGTTGGCAGAAAACCTGCACCTTGCTCTCTATCCCTATTTCACCTCAACAATTATTCATATGGATGATCTCTACGATGGCTGGGAAAAGGCGCTTACCCCAGAGTTATCCAACACACTTATCTCAATTGCACATGCTCATCAAGCAAGTGCACCGATATCGCTCACTAAATACGATTGGGCTCACTCAACTTTTTTGCCAGCTGAAGTGATTCCACCTGCTCAACTCTTAATTCTTGAAGGGGTTGGGAGCGGGCAGCGCGCAATTCGCGAATATCTCACCGCACTTATTTGGATTGATATCGATAGAAGGAATGGCCTCACTCGAGTTTTAGAGCGGGATGGAGATGGAATTAAAGATCCAATGCAAAAGTGGCTTGTCACACAAGAGCAACACTTCATCGATGAAAAGACAGATAACGCGGCGGATTTCGTACTGACTACCTAGAATTGGGTATATGTCTGACCTCACTGGCGAACTTATTGATGGGCGTTATCAGCTCATCCGTCAGATGGCCACAGGGGGCATGGCGAGCATTTATGAGGCGCTTGATACACGTCTTGATAGAAAAGTTGCCGTCAAAATCATGCATCCACATCTTGCCCAAGATGAACAATTTGTTGAGCGCTTTATACGAGAAGCAAAGGCTGCCGCCGCCCTATCTCATCCAAATATTGTGGCGGTGCAAGATCAAGGTTGGAATCAAAACGGTACCCCTGCCATCTTTTTAGTGATGGAGTTAATTGAAGGCCACACTCTTCGTGAGTATCTCAATGAACAAGGTCGACTCTCAGTTCAAGATGGAATCAAATTTCTCTTGCCAGTATTAAGCGCCCTCGCTGCCGCGCACAAACTAGGAATTGTGCATCGGGATATCAAGCCCGAAAATATTCTGATTTCAAAAGAAGGTCGAATTAAGATTGCCGACTTTGGATTAGCCAAGGGACCGCTGTTGGGCGCAACAATGACAGCAGAGTCCAGCGTCATTATGGGCTCAGTCTCTTACTTATCCCCCGAACAAGTACAGCGCGGGGTTGCAGATGCTCGTAGCGATGTCTACTCAATCGGAATAACCGCCTTTGAAATCTTAACTGGCCAGAAGCCCTTTGAAGGCGCAGAGCCGATTCAGATTGCCTACATGCATGTCAATAATCGTGTACCAAGAATCAGCACCCTTATTCAAGGAATTTCGGCTGATCTCGATCAATTGATATATGCAGCCACGAGTTCGAATCCAGATGAGCGTCCTAAAGATGCCACAGTCTTTTATGACCAACTTGTTCAGATAAGCCATAAACTCAATCCCAAAGAGAATCAATTGAGTTTAGAACTCGATATCCCCATTGAACCGATGCGCCCCAAAAAAGCTCCAAAATCTCTCCGCAAGAAGATCCGCGAAATCACAGAAGCTATTCCAGTCCCCGCCCCGCGTGAAACAACTGAGGAAGTGAAGAAGCGAAAGAAGGCGAGCAAGAGAGTCAGGCGCAATCGCAAGATTGCGGTATTGCTGGCGATAGCAGTGGGCGCCACGGGTTGGTATGTACTAATCGGGCCTGGATCTCGCGTTGTCGTGCCTTCAACTGTTGGAGCAAGTGAAAGTGAAGTAACTGCAGCGCTCTCGCCACTTGGGCTCACCTCTGTTGTCGTAGAACGTCGATTCAGTGAGGACATCCCCGAAGGTCGCGTCATTCAAACCATTCCTGAAGCGGGAGGGCGCATTGATCAAAACGCTGCCGTGAAATTAATTCTCTCTAAAGGGCCCGAACGCTTCGTCTTACCAATGGTAAAAGGTCTCAAACCAGGTGTCGCGCGACGTCTCATTAGTGAAATGCCGCTATCACTACAGCCGAACTCCGAAGAATTTAACGACACAATTCCTAAAGGTTATGTGATTGATTCAAACCCGCCGTCTGGAGAGCAGGTAAAACGGAATGCGCTGGTTGTTCTGCGGATATCCAAAGGGATAGAGCAAGTTGCTCTTACCAACTATGTCGGAAAGAGTTCGGATCAGGCGCTCAATGAATTACAAGAGGCAGGATTTACTGTCGACTCGACTTATGAATTTAGTGAGACACGTTTGCCTGGAGAGGTTGTGTCACAGACACCACCTGGCGGAGGCACTGCTAATAAAGGATCAAAGGTTGCCTTAGTAATTTCAAAGGGCACGCAGTATGCCTACATTCCAAATCTCTTCTCCATTGAGGAGATTAAGGCAGTTCAGGCGCTCAAAGATCTTGACCTCAAAGTGGTCGTGAAAAAGATTGGTAAAAAGACGGTTAAAAAGGTTACAAATATTTCACCAAAGGTAGGCACGAAGGTAAAGCGTGGCAGCACTGTGACCATCACAGTAGGCTAGGCAGATGCCCGCATCAAAGAAACCTCGAATCGGCGCCCACACACCGACATCCGGTGGCATGGCAAAACGTTCTATTGCTTATGCGGAAACCATAAGTGCTGAAGCAATCCAAGTTTTTACCTCTAATCCCCGAGGTTGGGCGATGCCAGAAACCAATCATGAAGCTGATGCGCTCTTTCGTGAAAAAGCAATCGCCCTGGATATTGAGACGTACGTCCATGCACCTTTCTTAATCAATCTTGGCTCACCAACAGAGGAAACATATAAAAACTCTCTTGCATCCACTGAGTATTCACTCAAGCGCGGCCAGGAAATTGGTGCGCTAGGTGTAGTCGTTCACACTGGCTCAGCAGTGAAGGAAGATAATGTAGATAAGGCGTGGAAACAGATTAAGAAGGGCGTCATGCCCATTCTTGAGGCGCTAGATGACGATGCACCCATGCTGCTTCTCGAACCAACTGCTGGTCAAGGTCAATCGTTGGTGAAGCGACTTGAAGATCTTGAGAATTACTTAAAAGCCCTCGAATATCACCCCAAGGTTGGCATCTGCCTAGATACCTGTCATGTCTTTGCCGCAGGACATGACATAGCTAAAAAGGGTGGAATGAAAGAGACTCTCGATTTACTCGTTGAAGTTGCTGGGCTTGAGCGCATACAACTTATCCATGCCAATGATTCCATGGATGTCTGCGGCGCTCTCAAAGACCGCCACCAAAATATTGGCGATGGATTTATCGGAGTCGATCCCTTTGCAGAATTACTCAAACATCCAGCAGTAGTGAATGCACCCCTTATTCTCGAGACTCCAGGTATGGAGCCAGAACACGGTAAGGAAGTTGCACTTCTTAAGAAGTTGCGTGGATGAGTTCGCAACACGCCTTGAAGATGAAGGTCGCCCCTTGGGCGCTCTTAGCTGTCTCCGCTTCGTGGGGCATGGCATTTGTCGTTATGAAAGATCCCATCGAAAAACAAGGCGTTAATAGCTTTCTCTTTACTCGCTTTCTTGTCGCCGTAGTTGCGATGTTAGCTATCAGGCCATCTGTCATTCAAAAAATTACTCCAGAAATTCTGCGCAAAGGATTTATAGCCGGATTATTTCTTGGTGCAGGTTATGTATTACAGACTTTGGGCTTGGCGTTGGCTGGTGCTGCTATTACTGGATTTATTACCGGGCTGTATGTTGTTGCAACTCCCCTCATTGCAGCATTGATTTTAAAAGCGCGTATTAATCGTTTTACGTGGGGATGTGTCGCACTAGCAACCGCTGGGCTCGCACTCCTATCTCTCAAGGGATGGAGTTTAGGTTTTGGTGAGTTCTTGGTCTTTCTCTGCGCTATTGCCTTCGCAGCTCATATAGTCACTCTTGGACAATGGAGTAATGGCCTTGATGTATATGCCCTCACCATCGTGCAATTAGCAACATGTGCACTGATGACCGGCACACTCTCGTTTGCCCAGGGTTTTGATCTTCCAGTTAATACCAGTGGTTGGTTAGTCGTTTTCTATACAGCCATAATCTGCACAGCCTTGGCATTTATTGTGCAGACCTGGTCGCAGGCGCATATGAGCGCAACCAAAGTTGCTGTTATCTTGACGATGGAAGTTGTCTTCGCTGCAATTTTTGCTGTGCTCTTTGGAGGAGAATCTCTGACCATCAAGGCGCTCTTTGGTGGAATGATGGTCTTAACCGCTATGTTTATGATTGTTCTTAAGGAGTCCTAATATGGCGATTGATCTACGTTCAGATACCGTTACTCAACCCAGCGCTGCCATGCGCGAGGCAATTGCAAATGCACCTGTCGGAGACGATGTCTATGGCGATGATCCCACCGTTAACTCTCTCGAGGAACGTGTTGCCGCTCTATTTGGGCATGAGGCTGGCTTGTTCTGTCCAACTGGATCTCTTGCCAACCAACTCGCGATTCGGACTTTGGTAAAACCTGGCGAAGAACTACTTGTTGAAACTCGATCTCATATTGTGCGCGCTGAATTGGGCGCAGCAGCGACTTTTAGTGGAATAACCACTCGTACCTGGCCGGCCGAAGATGGGTTGCTGAGTGCTGCAGATGCTCTCGCTATTGCTCATGAAAATGCTGGTCCTTACTTAGTATCAACAAAAGCTATCGCTGTCGAAAATACCCACAATTTCGGCGGTGGAACAGTTCAACCAATCTCTGAAATTGAGAAGTTAGCAACTTCTGCACATGCACGTGGAATCGCAATGCACCTAGATGGAGCTCGTATTTGGAATGCTCATATTGCTTCTGGTGTCAGTTTTACAGATTACGGAAAACACTTTGACACAATTAGCGTCTGCTTATCCAAAGGCCTCGGCGCACCCATTGGCTCGATAATGCTCTCTACAAAAAATCGAGTGAATGAAGCACGTATATGGCGTAAGCGATATGGCGCTGGAATGAGGCAGGTCGGAATTATTGCTGCTGCTGGCCATTATGCCCTCGATAACAACATCGCACGACTAGTCGATGATCATGCTCGTGCAAAGAAGATTGCAAAGGCCATTGCAGCGATTGCGCCTTCTTTGGTAGATCCTGCCAAAGTTGTTACCAACATCGTCGGTTTAGAACTTTCTGGACTTGGAATCTCTGCTGCGGAGCTAACCGCGCGATGCAAGGCTGAAGGCCTTTGGATTAGCGCCCTTGGCCCTCACTACGCTCGATTGGTAACGCACCTTGACTTTGATGATGCACAGTGTGATGAAGCAATTGAAATTTTACAGCGCTGCCTCGTGGCGAAGTAACCACTCTTTTTTATTTAGGCCGTAGGCGTAATTTCCGAGCGCTCCACCACTCTTAACAATTCGATGACACGGTACAACAAGAACAATGGCATTTTTTGCACACGCACTTCCCGCTGCACGTACGGCAGCAGGACTACCGGCACGCTCTGCCAAATCACTGTAAGAAATAACTTTTCCCGCCTTCACCTTGCGCATCGCCTTCCATGCAGCTTGTGAAAACTGTCCACCTGGCTGGCGCACGTTAATCGAGTTAAGTGCAGCAATATCTCCATCAAAGTAATCGTTTAATAAATCTGTAATGACTGGAATTCGAACGACGCTCTTTATCTCCTTCGCAGAATCTTCGAGAGAGAGGCTCTCCTTCAACGATTTCATACTGGAGAGATTTGCTGCAAGCAGAACGTGGTGATCAGCCAACAAATTGAGATTGCCGATCGGCGTCGTGAGTGTTGAGAAGAGTAGCGCCACGCTCGCTAAATTAGCGGTCGCGCAACATTTCAGCAACCAAAAAGGAGAGCTCAAGAGATTGCGAGTGATTTAAGCGTGGATCACAGGCTGTCTCATAGCGAGATTCCAAATCCTTCTCAGATACTTGATTGCCACCACCGAGACATTCGGTGACGTCATCTCCAGTAAGTTCAATATGAATTCCACCAGGATGAGTTCCAAGCTTCTTATGGACTTCAAAGAAACCACGCACTTCGTCGAGCACATCCTCAAAATTGCGAGTCTTGTAACCGTTCTTTGATTCAAAGGTATTGCCGTGCATGGGATCGCATACCCACAGAACTTGTGCCCCGGATTTAGTTACACCTTCGACAAGAGCAGGAAGTGCTTCGCGAATTTTTCCAGCGCCCATGCGCGTAATGAAGGTGATTCTTCCAGGTTCATTATCTGGATTGAGCTTTGCGATTAGCGCTAGCGCATCTTCAACTGTCGACTTAGGGCCGAGCTTTACGCCGATTGGATTGCGCACCTTGGATGCAAAATCAACATGAGCGCCGTCGAGCTGGCGAGTGCGTTCACCAATCCAAATGAAGTGACCAGAGACATCATAAGGAAGTTGGGTGCGAGAATCGATGCGAGTCAGAGCCTTCTCGTATTCAATGATGAGCGCTTCATGGCTAGCGTAGAAATCAACTGCTTTAAATTGTTCAGGGTCCACACCAGCCGATTGCATAAAGGAGAGGGCGCGGCCAATTTCATTAGCCATCTGCTCGTATTTTTCACCAAAGTTGGAATCGCGGATAAAGCCTTTATTCCATTCATGGACCTGACGTAAGTCGGCGAATCCACCCCGCGTAAAAGCGCGCACTAAGTTGAGAGTCGCCGCCGAAGTGTTGTAGACGCGCACCAAACGCTGCGGATCTGGCGTGCGCGCACTTTCAGTAAATTCAATATCGTTTACTGCATCTCCACGATAAGCAGGAAGGGTGACATCACCACGCGTTTCCAGGTCATTTGAGCGAGGCTTGGCAAATTGTCCTGCCATTCGGCCAACTTTGATTACGGGCAGGCTTGAGTAATACTGCAAAACTGCAGCCATCTGCAAAATTGTCTTGATGCGATTACGAATGGAATCTGCAGTTGCGGATGCAAAAGTTTCGGCGCAATCCCCACCTTGTAACCAAAAAGCGCGCCCTGCGGCAGCTTCTGCAATCTTAGCCTTCAGATCATCACACTCACCTGCAAAGACAAGTGGAGGAAGCGCGCGAAGTTCAGCAACTGCCTTAGCTAATGGTTCGCCATCTTTTCCGCCTGGCCAGTTTGGCTGTTGCGCAGCAACAAGGGAAGGGTCAAAGAGGTTATCCAGCTGTGGGGCGTGAGGGCTCATAGTCATAAGGGTAGGCAATTTAGCTGCAATCTCGCACCGAGATTATTAGCCAAAGAACGAAGTAATCTCCTCGTAGCGCTCGATGGGAACGGTCTTGAGGACATCAGTTGCTGATGCAAGTGGGACACGAGCGATTTTGGTGCCGTGCAGCGCCATCATCTTTCCAAAATCACCTTCATGAACGGCGGTGATTGCCTCTAAGCCGAAGCGAGAGCTCAAAACGCGATCAAAGGCAGATGGAGTTCCACCTCGCTGAATGTGCCCAAGGACTGTGCAACGTGTTTGATGACCTGTCTTGGCTTCAATCTCTTTAGCGAGCCAATCACCGATACCAGAAAGTTGGACGTGCCCAAAAGCATCAAGTGGTTGATCTTTTGTGACCATGTCGCCATCTTGTGGAATTGCGCCTTCTGCAATCACAATGATGGGAGCAGTTCCAGTCTTAAAGCGAGAATTCACGTATTCACAAACCTTATCGACTGAGAATTTAACTTCTGGGATCAAAATGCAGGCAGCATCTCCAGCAAGGCCAGAGTGAAGTGCAATCCATCCAGCATGGCGACCCATGACTTCTACGATGAGTGGTCGGTGATGTGATTCGGCAGTGGTGTGAAGGCGGTCAATAGCTTCCATAGCAATATTGACCGATGTATCAAAGCCGAAGGTGAAGTCGGTGTTGTTGAGATCGTTATCGATTGTCTTTGGCACTCCCACAACTTTGACGCCTAGCGCATCAAGTTTGGTTGCAACTCCCAAGGTATCTTCGCCACCAATTGCGATGAGAACATCAATGCCTTGGTCGGCTAAATTCTGCTTAATTTTCTCTACGCCATTTTCAATCTTAAATGGATTGGTGCGCGATGATCCAAGAATTGTTCCGCCTTTTGCAAGGATTGGCTTCACGGTTGCAAGATCAAGCGGCATAGTCAGCGCCTCAAGTGGGCCTTTCCAGCCGTCACGGAATCCCACGAATTCATATCCGTACTCTTTGATTCCCTTTGTGACCACTCCACGAATAACACCGTTGAGTCCTGGGCAGTCTCCGCCACCAGTAAGAATTCCAATACGCATTGCAACGCTCCAAATTAAAGTGATATTTGGCTGTAAATAAGCCCGCTGTGGTCAACACTGACTGGCACAGTCTAGCCTTTGCCCATGGCTAATCATGACCACCAAACGGGAAAATTAGTGGCAGGCGTAGATTCTTCTACGCAGTCGGTCAAAGTTGTGATTCGTCACGCAGATACTGGCGAGTTAATTCGCCAAGGTCGAGCCGCTCACCCTGATGGCACCGAGGTAGATCCCGCACATTGGTTATCCGCACTTGATACGGCAATTTCTGCTGCAGGTGGATTAGATGATGTCAGCGCTATCTCGATAGGTGGCCAGCAGCATGGCATGGTGATACTCGATGAAGCAGGAAGCGTGATTAGACCTGCACTCTTATGGAATGACACTCGCTCTGCTGCAGCAGCTGATGATCTCAACAAAGAATTAGGCGGAGCCGCAAAGACCGCTGAACAAGTTGGCTCTGTGCTAGTTGCAGCTTTTACAGCTTCTAAGTTGCGTTGGGTTGCAGATAACGAAAAAGAGAATGCAGATCGTGTGGCAGCAGTTGCTCTTCCTCATGACTGGTTATCGTGGCAGTTACAAGGTGGAAAAAACTTCGACCTTCTCTTTACCGATAGATCAGATGCTTCTGGTACCGGCTATTTCGATCCAGTGACATCCACCTACCGCAATGACATCGTAAGTTCTGCGCTGCGCACAAATCGTTCGATTATTACTCCACGCATCGTGGCCCCTGCAAACTTTGGCGGCAAAACGCTGAGCGGTGTTCCGATAGCTGCCGGCGCTGGCGATAACGCTGCTGCTGCACTCGGTGTTCAGGCAGAACCAGGCGATGTTGTTGTATCACTTGGCACCAGCGGGACCGCCTTCGCGATTTCAGAGACTCCAACACATGATCCAAGTGGCGCAGTTGCCGGTTTTGCCGACGCAACAGGACGTTTTCTTCCACTTGTCTGCACACTCAATGCAGCGCGGATTTTAGATGCCGCTACCCGCATACTCGGCAAGAGCCATGACGAAGTTGGCCAACTGGCACTTACCGCACAACCAGGCGCCCAGGGCTTAACACTTCTTCCCTATTTTGAGGGAGAACGAACACCCAATCGCCCGCATGCCAAGGGAGTTTTTGCCGGAATGAATTTAAGTAACTCCAATCCCGAAAATATTGCACGCGCCATGATTGAAGGAATGCTCTGTGGACTCGTTGATGCAGTTGATGCACTCATACAACTTGGAGTAGATGTGAAGCGCGTTCTCCTGATTGGAGGTGCTGCGAAGAATCCAGCAATCTCTTCCATCGCTTCATCTCTCTTTGGTCGCGAAGTACTTGTACCCGAACCTGGTGAATATGTTGCAGATGGTGCAGCGCGCCAAGCAGCATGGGCACTTCTAGGAACGGAGAAAGCTCCCCAATGGAATTTGGGGCCGGTTCATTCTGCGCTTACTACAGCAACTCCTGAAGTTGTTGCCCAATATCGTTTACTGCGAGATAGAACCCAATCTTGGTAGCCCCTAAGAAGACCATTCTTCTTCTCAACGATCATCTGCATCGTCGCTATGGCGCCCTGAAAGATGCAACGCCTGCCACCCACCAGATTCTCTTTGTGGAAAGCGAACGGATGCTCACTACTCGCACCTGGCATCTGCAACGTCTCTTCTTCCTGTTGTCAGCGAGAGATCATTTTTTAGAAGAGTTAGCAACTGAAGGTTTTGAGGTCAACCTCATACGTAGTGCAGATACCCCTGCAGGTGTCGCGCAATATCGAGCGGCTAATCCAGATAGCGAAATTATTGCTGCGCAACCTTCTTCGCATCAACAGTTGAAACAATTTCATGAGCTGGGAATCTCACTTATACCCAACGATTTCTTTCTCACTCCAAGGCCACTCTTTGCGCAATGGGCCCAGAGTCAAAAAAATTTGGTGATGGAGAATTTCTATCGCGCACAAAGGCAGAGACTCAATATCTTGATGGAAGGCTCAGATCCAGTCGGTGGCAAATGGAATTACGACTCAGACAATCGTCTTCCGCCTCCCAAGGGTGAACATAAGTGGCCTAGATATCTAGAGCATTCCCGTGATTCAATCGACAAACGTGTATTACAAGAGATTGCTGAACGCAAACTTCCAGTCTTTGGAAAGGCTCCCGATAACACATGGGGAACTACACGGGATGCTGCTCTCAAACAGTTGGATCATTTCTTAACACACTGTTTTCAGGAGTTTGGGGCCTACGAAGATGCCATGACGACACAGAGCTGGGCAGTAAATCACTCATTATTAAGTCCCTACCTCAATGTTGGGCTCTTGCACGCAGAAGAGGTGGTTGAAGCTGCCCTCAAAAGATTTAACAAGGGAGATATTCCCTTGGCAGGTGCGGAGGGATTTATTCGACAAATTATTGGCTGGCGGGAATACATCAATGGGCTCTATTGGTTCTTCGGTGATCTCTACCGCCACGAAAACTCGCTTGCCGCTACCCGACCATTGTTGCCGCTCTTTGAAGATTCCAGCAAAACTGCCATGAAGTGCGTCGCTACTAGCGTTGCAGATGTCGAGGCGCGCGCCTGGGTACATCACATTCCGCGCCTCATGGTGCTTAGTAATCTGGCGTTGATTACAGGTACCTCGCCACAAGAATTCCTAGACTGGATGCGGCGAGCATTTATCGATGCGGCAGATTGGGTGATGGTCCCCAACGTTATCGGAATGAGTTTGCATGCCGATGGTGGACGGCTGGCAACAAAACCGTATGCATCGGGCGGTGCATACATATCCAAAATGAGTAACTACTGCAAAGAGTGCACCTTTGATCCCAAGAAGCGAGTAGGTGAGAACGCTTGTCCTTTCACAACCCTGTATTGGGATTTCCTATCGCGCAATCGAGAACGCTTTGCCAAGAACCATCGCATGGCGCAACAGTTAGCAGGAATCAATCGACTGAGTGATTTAGCAGAAACCAAAGAACGAGCTCAAGAGGTTCTTGACCTTCTCTCTCGCGGAGAACTCTGATTCAATATCACTATGCCACTAGCCCCAGAAATTAAGGCATTTCTCGAAGCAAGTGCCGCTGCTGGTCTACCGCAAGTCTGGGAAGCCCCTGTTGAGGTACTTCGTCGCAATACTCAGAGCAGACCAGCGCTCGCTGGACCTGCACAACCACTCTTTGAAGTAAGCAACAGATTCATTCCGGGACCAACGGCAGATCTGCCTATTCGCATCTATCGTCCAAGTGCAGCTACTGATCGCACCATCATCTACTTTCATGGCGGTGGTTGGGTCTTAAATTTTCTTGATATCTACGATGCATCGCTATCGCGATTAGCTAATCAGAGTAACGCCACAATAATAAGTGTGAACTACCAGAAAGCTCCGGAGCATCCCTTCCCTACCCCCTTTGATGATTGCTACGCGACTCTGCTCTGGGTTATCGAGCATGCGCAACAGATCGGATTCGGCACAGATAAGTTGGGCGTTGCAGGAGATAGCGCAGGTGGAAATTTAGCCGCAGCAGTTGCGCTCAAGGCTCGCGATAACGGAATTCGGCTAGCTTTCCAGATCCTTGTCTATCCTTGTAATGACTTGGATTTTGACAGTGTTTCGTATCAAAAGAATGCAACAGGTTATGGACTTTCAACACAGGCGATGCAGTGGTTCTGGAAGCAATATCTGCAGAACAGTGACCACCATAAGAATCACTACGCAGTGCCGGCAAAGGCTAAAACTTTTGCTGGAGTTGCTCCCGCAATTATCATCACCGCTGAATTTGACCCACTATTGAGCGATGGGGAGAAGTATGCAGAGCTGTTGAATCGAGATGGGGTGGCGACAAGTTATCGATGCTATGAGGGAATGATTCACGGTTTCTTCTCAAATCTAGCGGTGACTCCTACAGCAGGCCAAGCCATTGATTTTGTTGCAGAAGAGGTGTTGCGACTTACGCAGTAACGATTGCGCCTTTTCCAACTACAACTATCCCGCTATCAGTGACGGTAAAACGCTGGCGATCGCGTTCCAGATCTACACCTATCTGTGCACCGGCTTCAACAATGACGCTCTTATCGATGATCGCTTTGCGAACCACAGCTCGGTCGCCAATTTTGACGCCCGGCATAAGTACTGCCCCATCAATAAATGCTCCTGCCCCCACATGAACATCGTAAGAAGTGACAGTGTGATTCACATGTCCACCTGCGATGATAGATCCAGCGCCGACAATGGAATCTTGCGCGATCCCGTTAGCGCTGAACTTTGCAGGTGGTAGCGATGGTGGATTTGTTAAGAGTGGCCATTCGCGGTTGTAGAGATTAAAAATTGGATGAATCGACACTAAATCCATATGTGCGTCATAGTAGGCATCGATGGAACCTACATCTCGCCAGTATCCCTTATCGCGGTCGGTCGCACCTGGGACAACGTTATTTGCAAAGTCGTAGACCTTTGCCTGTCCCGCATTTGTCAGCATCGGAATGATATTTCCACCAAGATCGTGACGAGACTCTAAATCTTCAGAATCAAGAATGAGCGCTTCTTCCATTACATCGCGCTTGAAGATGTAGTTACCCATCGAAACGAGGCAGAGGTCAGGGTGGCCTGGCATGGCAGGTGGGTTGGTTGGTTTTTCGTGGAAAGCTTTAATGGTGATGCCATCTTCTGCTAACTCGATTACTCCAAATTCATGTGCTTCAGAACGTGGCATACGAATTGCTGCAATGGTAATTCCCGCACCAGTTTCGAGATGTTGTTCGAACATTTGGCTGGGATCCATTCGATACACGTGATCTGCACCAAAGACCAGCACGTGTTTAGGATTCTCATCTTGAATTAAATTAAAGTTCTGCAAAATAGCATCAGCTGAACCGGTATACCAACGAGGTCCAAGACGCTGCTGTGCAGGTACAGGGGTAATGTAATTTGAAAGTAGAGTCGACATACGCCACGTGGTGGTGATGTGGCGGTCCAGTGAGTGCGACTTATATTGAGTGAGTACCGCAATCTTGCGCATTCCACCGTTGACCAAATTGGAGAGCACAAAGTCAATCAGTCGATAAGAACCACCAAAGGGAACCGCTGGCTTTGCGCGATCTGCCGTTAGTGGCATTAATCGCTTGCCTTCACCACCTGCAAGAACTATTCCAAGTGGAGTTTCGTAGCGGGCCATGATGGAAGGTTACCCAAGATGGAACATTCTCACTAGAGCAAGGCGATACCCTAAGCAAGTGAGCGCTACTCGGATTGGAATTGTCACGAAAGAGTGGCCTCCTGCAGTCTATGGTGGCGCTGGCGTACATGTTGTTCAGTTAACTCAAGCGCTTCGCCAGGTCGCTGGGATTGAAGTTGATGTGCATTGCTTTGGCGGTGCTCGCATAGATGGCGCCTTCGGCTACGACACTCCTGCAGAATTTTCTGGCTCCAACCCTGCGCTGCAGGCGATTGCCACAGATTTACTCATCGCACACAACTTGCAGAACGTTGATGTCATTCATACACATACTTGGTATGCAAATATGGCGGGCCACACCGCCTCCTTGCTCTATGGAAAACCACATATCGTGAGCGCGCACTCTCTTGAGCCATTACGTCCGTGGAAAGCTGAACAACTTGGAGGTGGTTACAAAATCTCTTCATGGGCAGAAAAAACTTCCTATGAAGCAGCTGCTGCAATCATCGCCGTGAGCGATGGAATGCGCAGCGATGTACTGCAGGCTTATCCCGATGTTGATCCACAGAAGGTGGTAACTATCCGCAATGGCGTGGACACCACCAAGTTCGCGCCCAATTACGACGCTGCTGTTTTGCAGGAGTTTGGCATTACTGGGCGATATGCGATGTTTGTGGGAAGAATTACCCGCCAAAAAGGTTTGGCTCACCTGCTCCGTGCGTGGAAGAACGTACCCGCGGAGTACGGGTTGGTTCTCGCAGCTGGCAGTCCAGATGAAGAAACCATTGGCAATGAAGTTGCAGCGCTCATTGCTGAACTGCAGGCAACGCGTTCTAATGTTTGGTGGATCAAAGAGATGCTCCCCCACCACAAGTTGACTGCGGCGCTTACACAAGCCGACCTATTCTTATGTCCATCCATTTATGAGCCGCTGGGAATCGTTAACTTAGAAGCGATGGGATGCGAAACTGCAGTATTGGCATCGCGTGTTGGAGGAATTCCAGAAGTAGTTGCCCATCGCGAGACTGGTGTTTTAGTTGATTACACAGAAGACCATGCCGCCTTTGAATCACAGTTGAGCAAAGCAATCTCAGAATTAATGGCAGATCCGGCACTGTTAGAAAAGTATGGAAAAGCCGGACGCGCTCGTGCGCAGAGCCAATTTGGTTGGGACGCAGTTGCAGCGCAAACTATTGCTTTGTATCGGAGCGTAATCGCTTAAATGTCACGTCGTGGTTGGTTCCTCTTTATCCTTGTGGGTTTCCTCTGGGGTATTCCTTATCTCTTCATTAAAGTCGCAGTTGATCCTGAAAATGGATTTTCTCCGGCTACTGTCGTCTTCTTACGCACTGCAATCGGTGCCGCCATTTTGCTTCCCATAGCCATCAAGCAGAAACAGTTGATTCCTTCAATCAAAGGAATCAAATACGTTGCTTTCTACGCCTTGCTAGAAATGATTGGGCCGTGGATTTTAATCGGCACCGCTGAACAAAAAATTTCCTCGGGTTTAGCAGGATTACTGGTTGCCTCAGTTCCAATCTGGGCAACAATTTTTGCATCGATGCGTGGCGATAAATCTGTCTGGCATCACACTCGTCTCATTGGAATTGTGGTCGGATTTATTGGCCTAGTTGCAGTTGTTGGTATTGAGAGCATTACCGGCACGGCAGATCCCCTCTCCATTGCTATGGTCTTAGTTGCCGCAATCGGATATTCCTATGCGGTCATGATGGTGCAGGGAGCGCTTCCACATGTTTCTGGAATTGCCATCAATGCAGTTGCAATGGCAATCACTGCGCTCTTCTATCTGCCTTTCACGATAGTTCAGTGGCCAACTCACGAGATTTCACAGGAAGCAATCGGCGCTGTCATTGGTCTAGGTGTTCTCTCAACAGGTGCTGCCTTTGTTGCCTTCTTCGCCCTGGCTTCGATTATTGGGGTTGCTCGCGGATCTCTGGTTACCTATCTCAATACAGCCTTTGCAGTCGTGTTGGGAATCATTATTTTGAACGAGCCACTTACCTTTGGAATATTGATTGGTCTTCCACTTGTATTAATTGGTTCATATCTTGCGAGCCGAAAGCCCGCTACTACCTAAAGTTGAGATACTTCCTCCATGCTTGAAGCAATCTTCCTTGGGCTACTCCAAGGTCTCACAGAATTTTTACCGATATCTTCAAGCGCGCATATTCGTATCGCTGGCGAATTTCTGCCGGGAGCAAAAGATCCGGGTGCAGCATTTACTGCAATTTCACAAATTGGTACCGAACTTGCTGTTTTAATTTATTTCCGACGAGACATTGTGGCGATCGCCAAAGCCTGGCTCACTCGTGATGGTTCAGCAGAGGCCAGACTTGGAAATCTCATCATCATCGGTTCCATTCCGATTGTTGTTCTTGGATATTTTGGCGAGGATTACATCACCAATAGCTTTAGATCGCTTTGGTTAGTTGCCACGATGCTGATTCTCTTCGGGCTCATTCTTGGGTTTGCAGATCGAATCGGACGAAACGAGAAGGTACTAAGTCAACTCAACGCTCGCGATGGAGTTGCTTACGGTTTAGCGCAATCACTTGCGCTCATTCCAGGTGTATCGCGCTCTGGTGCGACTATCGCTCTCGGCCGGCTCTTGGGCTACAAGCGTGAAGCAGCCCTTCGCTACTCATTCTTACTGGCGCTACCTGCTGTATTTGGTAGCGGTTTCTATCAATTGCAGGCCGCCATCACCGAGAATGCATCTTCGGTGTACTCGCTGCCTGAAATCTTTATTGCAACAGTTACAGCGTTCTTTGTTGGTTATGCAGTTATCGCGTGGCTCATGAAATTCATAGCAACCAAGAGCTTTACACCGTTTGTGATTTATCGCGTTGTGCTGGGTAGCGCGCTTCTGATTGCACTTGCCACAGGAGCAATTAGCGCTCAGTAAAGCCAAGTCGCTCTAGCAACTTGGGATCTCGCTGCCACTCTTTCGATACCTTCACATGAAGACCCAAGAAAATTCGTGCACCTAACTCACGTTCAATATCTTTGCGGGCGCGGGTGCCGATATCTTTTAGTCGCTCCCCTTTGTGCCCCAAAAGAATTCCAGTCTGGGAATCGCGTTCAACATGGATCGTTGCGTGGATATCAAAGAACGGCCTACTGCCCTTTTCGTCACGCTCTGCCATCTCATCAATTGTGACCATGATGGAGTGGGGTAACTCTTCGCGCGCATCACGCAGCGCAGCTTCGCGAATAAGTTCGCAGATAAGTTGCTCAATATTTTGATCGCTCTTCATATCTGTTGGATAAAAAGCTGGCCCAACAGGAAGAGCCGCTCCGATAAGCCCTTCTAGTAGGTCAATCTGATCATGGATGGCAGCTGAAATCGGGACAATCTCATCCCACGTAAATCCTTGAGCCAGTTCGCTAACGCCCAGCAATCGGGTAGCCAAATTCTTCTTAGAAACTAAATCAGTCTTGGTAACGAGTGCAAACTTCTTAGCACGTGGATATTTGGCAATCTCTGCCGCCAAAAAAGTATCCCCAGCTCCAGAAACCTCATCGGCGGGCAGGCACATCATGACGATATCAACTGAGTCTAAACTTTCATTGACTACAGCATTAAGGCGATACCCCAAGAGAGTTTTTGGCTTGTGAATTCCCGGCGTATCAACGAGAACAGCCTGAAATTTTTCATTGTTGACGATGCCACGAATGGCATGGCGCGTGGTGTTGGGGTGAGGAGACGTAATGGCAATCTTGCTGCCCACCAGTGCATTGATCAAAGTTGATTTTCCTGTATTTGGGCGGCCGACAATGGCAACAAACCCAGAACGAAAATCTCCCATAGCTCTATTCTCTCATTACAAGAGTTAAAGTACCTAAAGAGCAGAAATTAATTCATGTGCATCTGCCACAGATGTGACAATCTCCGCCGCTCTTTCACCAATCAAGCGATGACAGCCCTCTGATGAAGGTGAGTTGATTGGGCCAGGAATCGCCATAACTGGTCGTAATAACTGTGCGGCATCACGAGCAGTGCGAAGTGAGCCACTTCGAAAAGCAGCTTCAACCACGAGAGTGCTCTGCGAAAGTGCTGCGATGATGCGATTACGTGTCAGAAATCTATGCGGTAGCGCTGGAACCCCAGGCGCAACTTCGCTCATGATGGCGCCGTTCTCGCAAATTTCATCGAAGAGGCGAGAGTTTCCGGATGGGTAAGGGGTATCTATTCCTGATGCAATGACAGCAATAGTGCGACCTTCTGCAACTAAGGCGCCACGATGTGCTGCTGAATCAATTCCATAAGCACCCCCGCTCACGATGTCCCATTCTCGATCGACAAAGCCTGCTGCAAAGTCACCGGCGATACGGATTCCGTATGGAGTGGGATTTCGTGTGCCAACGATGGCCAGTGATGGCGTTGTGAAATTCTCTAACTTTCCTTTGATGATGAGAGAAATAGGTGGCGCCTCGAGTTCATCTAATTGTGAGGGCCAATTGGGATCTTCGGGTGTTAGTAGATATGCACCAGCTGCCGACACTTTTTGAAATTCGGTAGCACTGTCAAAGCTCTGCAGTTTTTCAATGGTGCGGCCGAATTTAATGGGGTCATATCTACCATCTAGAATCCGCTTGTAGGTATCCGGAACCCCATGGGTTGCAATTTCACGAGCCCAATACACAGTTCCTGGTTCGAGGGCATAGAGAAGAGCAAGTCGCATCCCACGCAATTTCATAGGTCGGAACCTTCACGGAGGGCGTAAGCGCGTTGTACATCTGACAAGTTCGGCGTTGCGTGGCCCTGTAGATCTGCCAATGTCCACGACAAGCGAATAACTTTATGGAGGCCGCGTGCGGTGAGTCGTTCGCGATCTAACTCATCATGTAAAAAATTCATGGCAGATCTCTCTGGTCTGTAGGTGTTACGGAGTTCGCGTGCAGGAATCTGCGCATTGAGCTTCCAATTTTCCTGAGCAAATCGTTGAGCAGCAGCATGGCGAGCTGCAATGACACGTTCGCGAATCACTGAGCTCGCCTCGCCAAGCTCTGTCTGTGCCATCTCAACTCGACCAACTGGTTCAACGATGACGCGCATATCGATTCGATCCATTAATGGACCCGATAACTTTCCTAAATAGCGACGAACCTGGAGGGATGTACAGGTACACGAGCGACCTTTGCCGATGAATTTGCCGCATGGACACGGGTTGGCCGCAAGCACCAAGAGGAAATGAGCTGGAAAAGTTATATTGCCAACGCTTCGGGTAATTGTGATGGTGCCTGATTCGAGTGGCTGACGTAGCGAATCTAAAACCCCGATTGCACATTCGGGTGCCTCATCAATGAAGAGAACGCCATGATGGGCCAAGCTGCAGGCGCCAGGTTTGATGATGTGTGATCCGCCCCCAACTAAGGCCACACGAGATGCTGTGTGATGCGGAGAAATTATCGGTGCAAGTCGCGACATCGGAGAACGGTCACCCAAGCCACCCGATATGGAATGCACCGCAGTTACTTCAAGGGCTTGTTCGACATCAAGCTCAGGCAAAATTGTTGGAATACGCGATGCAATCATGGTTTTTCCAGCACCTGGTGGACCAATGAGCAGTAGATGATGGCCACCACTTGCAGCAATTTCAGCTGCTTCACGCGCTCTCTTTTGTCCTGCTACATCAGAAAAATCTAGATAGGAATTTGTATCTGTTCTCTCAAGTTCGAGTTCTTGTAGTTGTGGCGCAACACCGGTGCGCGCCCACGAAAGAACTTCATGGATAGTTGCAAAGGTCAATATCTCCATAGCGCTCATCAACTGCGCTTCAGCACGATTTGCTGTCGGCACTATTGCGCGGCGCGTACCCGCTTTATAGGCAGCGATCAATGAAGGAAGAACGCCACGAACTGGGCGAATCTTTCCGTCGAGCGCCAATTCACCCAAAATCGTGGTCTGTGAAAACGGCGCCTGTGGCAACGTACCCTGTGCAATCAACATCGCTAGCGCAATCGAAAGATCAAAGCCTGATCCGCTCTTCGGCAGCCAAGCCGGTGATAGCGATACTGTCACTTTTTTATTGGGCCATGGTTCTTGGGAATTAATCAGCGCTGCGCGGATGCGATCACGAGATTCAGATAAAGCGGCATCGGGAAGTCCGAGAAGTGCAAAACCAGGTAGACCATCTGCAATATCTACCTCTACCTCAACAACGCTGCCTGCTAATCCAAGGAGTGAGACCGATTCGGTGCGACCAAGGCTCATAAAATTCCTGCGCAAAATTCCAGGTTGTGTGAACCGTCAAGTGCAATCAGAACCGCTGCAACATCAATGGTGTATTCGCACCCAAGACATCCATGAGTTGCTAACCACGCTAAGGCAAGTCTTTGCAGGCGATGCGCCTTTTCCCGATTGATAGCTTCAAGGGGATGGCCAAATGCCAACGAACTTCGCGTCTTGACTTCAATAAAGTGGAATATCCCATCGCTTCCCAATGAGATGAGATCAACTTCTCCTTCACGGATTCGCCAATTGCGTTCGAGAATTTCATCTCCTCGCTGCTGCAGGTAGTGCGCAGTAATCTCTTCACCGAAAGCGCCGAGGCGCTGCTTCTTTCCTGGTACCTTTTTTAAACTCTTCTTACCTGTGCTTGTCACCATGAGCGGCAGAGTAAAGAGCGCCGCCTTTCAGAGTGGCGAGAAAATTACGACGTGTGTATAACTATCGCAAAAGAGCTGCGATATTTGAGAAAGATTTTCGATGTTCTGCACACGGTCCATATTTCTGCAACGCAGCAGTATGGGATGCCGTGATATAGCCCTTATGTTGTGCAAATCCATAGTGAGGATAAATAGCATCGAGTTCAATCATCAGGCGATCACGAGTAACTTTCGCGATAATGGATGCTGCGCTGATTGCAGTTACAACTTGATCACCCTTCCACACCGCCACATTTGGAACCGCTAACCCTTCAATGGCATAGCCGTCGGTAAGTACATATGCAGGCTCGAGAGTCAGACCCTTGACCGCTCTGCGCATGCCATCCAAGTTGGCAGCATGTACTCCGCGTTCATCAACTTCGCTAGCGGATACGGTAATCACTGAAACAGAATCAGCAATTTTCATTATCAATTCAAAGAGCGCTTCACGTTTTGATTCAGGAATTTCTTTAGAATCACGTACCTGCTCGAGTTCGGGGGCGAAAGGATCTTTCAGTATTACCGCCGCAACAACAAGGGGCCCGGCACATGGTCCGCGCCCTGCTTCATCAACCCCTGCAACCGGGGAAATTCCAGCGTTACGAAGAAGTTCTTCGATCGCCTTCATGATTTTTGAGTGAATTACTTGATTGGGTTCTGCGATGGAACAGTGCCAGCATTTTTAAATGGCCAGATAATCGCAACTACTCGCCCAGTAACTTTAGAGACTGGAACAAACCCATTATTGACATCATCTTGGTGATAACGTGAATCAGCTGAAGCTCCTCGGTGATCACCCATCACCCAGACTTTTCCAGCAGGGACTGTGATGTTGAAATCAACTTCACTTGGCTTATTGCCAGCAAAAATGTAGGGCTCTTTCGCAATCTTTCCATTTATCGTCACAACGCCATTCTTAGCGACAATCGTGTCACCAGCTACGCCAATGACGCGCTTTACTAAGTACTGCTTGGCAGGATTGGGAAGAACTCCAACGAGCACTAAGCCTTCTTTAATCTTTTCAATAATTTGATTTTGGGTATTGGCATATGGCTCAGGCAGCCAGTTGGAAGGATCTCGAAAGACCACCACATCGCCACGATCAATGTTCTTGGAGATAAAGGGAAGCTTATTGACAGCCACTCGATCATTAATTTGAAGCGTGTTCTCCATGGATCCTGATGGAATATAGAAGAACTGCACCAAGAAGGATTTGATGACAAGTGAAACAGCGAGCGCGACGATTACAAGAATCGGGAACTCACGAAGGACTGAGCCCTTACGTGACATGAAGAGCGCTAGTTACTTAGTCTCGGTTTCGGTATCCGAAGAAGTTTCAGCTACCGCGACCTCTTCAACTGCTGCCTCAGCAACTGGCTCTGCAACTGCTGGAGCTTCTACAGTCTCTGCAACGGCTTCTGGAGCAGAGACAACAGGGGTTTCTTCAATAACAGGTGCAACGGGAGTAGAGAGAATTCCATCGCCGTAACCTTCAACGCCATCACGCTTTTCGCGGATCTTGGCAGCCTTACCGCGAAGATCGCGGAGGTAGTACAACTTGGCGCGACGAACATCGCCCTTCTTGACGAGTTCAATCTTCTCGATAACAGGTGTGTGAACTGGGAAGGTGCGCTCTACACCAACGCCGTATGACACTTTACGGATGGTGAAGGTTTCGCGAACTCCATCGCCTTGGCGACCGATGACGATTCCCTGGAAGACCTGAAGACGTGACTTATTACCTTCGATAACGCGAACATGAATCTTGAGCTCATCGCCTGCACGGAACTGTGGGATGTCCTTGCGGAGTGAGGCAGCATCTACTACGTCGAGAATGTTCATGGTGATTCCTGTTCGTGATGATTCTATTGAGCACGGATATGACCGCGCAGACTGCGTATCTTGCCACAAAAGGGGGCTTGAGCGTAAATCGCCTTCTTACCCCGCCTAAGACCCGCTCATTCCGAGCACTGCGGTGAGGTTGGCATGCAAGGCAGCTCCGGCTGCCACCGTAGTGCGTAGCGGCTCTTGGCCATACTGCGCGAAAACTGCACCGGCTTCAGTGGCAACTAATCCCCCGGCTGCCCAATCCCACTCTTTTAGCCCTGCTTCGTAGTAACCATCGAGCGCGCCCATCGCAACGTGACAGAGATCCACGGCTGCAGCGCCATTACGCCTGACATCACGTGCAACGGGAACTAACTTTGCCAGATCTGCTAATTGAGTAACGCGGTGTGCCACATCGTATTGAAATCCTGTTGCAATCAGTGCGCGATCAATTTCCACTGGGTTGTTGCAGTGAATTTGGTGGCCGTTATAGAAAGCGCCACCGCCGCGAGTAGCCCACCATGTTGAATTAATTGTTGGAGCCGTGACGACGCCCACAATTGAGCCATCTTTATCTTTAGCGGCGATGGAAACATTCCAACCGGGTAGACCATAAAAATAATTTACTGTTCCATCGAGCGGATCAATCACCCATGTGATTCCCGATGTACTTGTGATTGCAGAACCTTCTTCGCCGATGATTCCATCATCAGGTCGAGCAGCAAGCAGGGACTCAACAATAAATTTCTCTGCTTTCTTATCCATCTGCGTGGCGATATCGATGGCAGTAGATTTTGATTCAATCTCAAATGCCGGAGGGCGTTCCATGAGGAGGGCGCCGGCAGCAAGGCCCACTTTCTGCGCTAATTCCAGCAGCTCGGCGTACATAGAGGAAGTCTAGAGGCTCTTCCTCTCGAAAATTTACCGCCTCATCAGTTATTCTCACCCCTATGAGCGAACTCCGTCTAACTGGAAAGACCGAAGATGGTAACCATCTTGCGCTCGTTGATAATGAAGGAAATCAATATTCAGTGCGCATCAGCGACACTTTGCGCGCAACCGTTAATCAACCGCGATTGACTTCCGTTCCAGCAGTTGAAGCAGTAGAGACAATGTCCGTCAAAGAGATTCAGCGACGACTTCGCGCGGGAGAAAGTTTTGAACAAGTTGCCCGTGAAGGACAGATCACCGTCGAGAAGGTACAGCGCTTTTCTGGGCCAATCATGCAAGAACGTGAATACATCTTAGATCGCGCTCGTGAACTCGTGATTCGTAAAGATGCCTACCGCAGTGATTTAACTTTGGTTGATGTTGTACTCGCCAAACTCACTCCACGTGGCGTCGAAGCAGAACAGGTTTCGTGGAATACCTGGCGCCTTCCAGATGGCATTTGGCATATCGAACTCCACTTCCCAAATCGTGATGGTTCAGGGATGGCAACATGGAACTTTGATATGGCGCGGCGAGCTTTGGAAGCAACTGATGACAACGGCGCCTGGTTGCTTGATGAAGAAGCGCCAGCTCGTCCACTCGCAACTGCGCTCATTCACTCAGAACCTACGCATCCTTCTCGGATTGAAGAACCAGTACGTCCTGCCCCTCGCATTGCAGATATCTTTGAAGCGCCTGAAGAAAAACCAGAGACTCCTCGCTTAGCGGTAATTCGTGAAACCCCATCAGTTGCCGATGCACAGGATGGAATTACTGCGCGCGCCAAAGTTCCTTCTTGGGATGAAATTATGTTTGGAAGGAAATCCGAAACACCTACAGAGGACGAGAACTAACAGCCTTACCGTTCAGCAAGCAGGAGCGGCACTGAACTTTCAATCTCGCTATCTCCCCCATGATGGCCAACCATCTCACCTTCTTTATCTGCTCGTTCGGGATCAAGTAAAACCAAATTATTTTTTGCAATAGCAATGACATCTCCAATGCGATCTGCGGCATCTGCGCTGACCGCATCTCCAAATAGCCCAGCCGCAATTGCACTCTGGCGTGTGTGGAGAACTACTTTTGTGCCAAGTTCGCTCTCCCATCGCGAAATTACCTCCTTCGCCGCGCTCTCTGATTCAGTTGTCAGATAGAGGTGGCGCATCCGAGGCTCGCCAGCAATCGTTGCAATATCCTCCAAAAGGGAGTTATCGCGACCCATTACAACTTTCTCTTGCACATTAATCATTCCGTGATCTGCAGTAATCCAGATGCGCGTGCCCTTTGGTACCTTTGCGAGTAACTGAGCTACTAATTGATCTACCCCACGTAGCGCGGCCATCCATTTTTCAGAGCCCACGCCATCTGAGTGACCAGCAGAATCCACATCGTTGACGTAAAGATAGACAAATGACGGACTTTGGCTCACAGCACGTACAGTCTCGTCGACTAAATCAGCAACAACATTTGCGCCCTTGTACTGCGCGCCGCGAAACACGGCTCGGGTAAATCCAGAACCTTCATAACGCTTTGCTGCCACATGTGTCGTGGCAATCCCTCTAGCCGCAGCTTGCTCAAAGAGAGTTGGCAGAGGCTGCCAGATCTGAGGGTCAACGCGTTCATCCCATTTCAAAGTGTTAAGTATTCGTCCGCCACTTCGCGGAACACGCACTGTGTAACCGAGCATGCCGTGGGTTCCTGGCATTGCACCTGTTGTCAGTGTTGCCAGACTTGTTGCAGTGGTAGTTGGGAAAGAAGTAGTAACCACTCCTTTATTAATTGCAGCAGAAAGCACCGGGATGAGATCTTTATAGGTAGTGATGACATCTGCACCTAGACCGTCAACCAGAAAAAGCACTTCCCGACCGCTAGGACTTACGCCACAACCGACAGAATCGTGCACATCTGTTAAACCGATTCCTGCTAATACAGAAGGCAAAACCTGCGACAAGTGCACAGCGCTATCCTCTCACGAGTATTGTTCACGCTATGAAATCGTTGGCTTTTACTCCATCTCCTGAAGTAGCTAAGGCGCTCGCTGCTGGTCAACCGATTGTTGCCCTGGAATCAACCATCATCAGCCATGGTCTTCCCCGTCCATCAAATCTTCAGGTAGCGCGTGAAGTCGAAGACATTGTCCGCTCTCACGGCGCAACACCAGCTACGATTGCAATTCTTGATGGAAAAGTTCTTATTGGTTTAACTGACGATCAACTCGTGGAAATTGCAAACCGTGATGACATCGCAAAGGCATCGAGTCGCGATTTGGCAATTATCGCCGCCACTGGAAAGAGCGCCGCAACCACAGTTGCTGCAACTGCTCACCTGGCGGTCCTGGCTGGAATTCATACCTTTGCTACTGGTGGATTGGGCGGTGTCCATCGCGGTGCCAATGAATCTTTTGATGAATCTGCCGATCTCACGGCTCTTGCCGACCTCGACATCACTGTGGTGTGTGCCGGTGTGAAATCGATCCTTGATGTGGCTGCAACTTTAGAACGTTTAGAGACTTTGGCTATTGGAGTTGTTGGATATAAGACGACTGCTTTTCCTGGTTTCTATCTCACCGATTCAGGATTTTCCATTGAACATCAAGTTAATTCAGCAGAGGAAATCGCCGCAATTATCCAGGCACGCCACGGTCTTAAAACAGATGCACATGCACTCATCGTCGCAAACCCTGTCGCCAAAGAGATGGATCGCGCCCGCCACGATGCAATCTTGCAGAGCGGGCTCGAGGGCGCCGCACAGAATGGAATCACGGGTAAGGCTGTAACTCCGTTCCTGCTCGAGCATTTTCATACTGCATCTCAAGGTGAATCTCTGCAAGTGAATATTGAAATCATCAAATCAAACTCAGCTCTAGCCGCTGATATCGCAGTAGCAGTCCATAACTCATGACCGCCAAGGTTTTATGCATTGGTGATGTCATGCTCGATGTTGTGACCAAAATTGCGGTGATGCCATCTGACATTAACTACGGCAGCGATACCCCTGCCCAAATTTCAACACATGGCGGTGGCGCAGCTGGAAATGTCGCCGCTTGGTTAACCCGCACGGATGCGCGGGCCACAATCGTGGGCCATGTTGGAAATGATTCAGCTGGTGCAGCGCTCGTCAATGAATTTGATGCACTTGGCGTTCGCCATCACAACTTGGTTGTCGATAATGGTCACTCGGGCGTTGTCGTTGTTCTCGTGGATCCAACTGGTGAACGCACAATGTTTCCTGATAACGGCGCTAATTCAGGACTCAAGTTAAACGACCTTCCTGAACTCGATGGATTCAATGCTGTCTACATTTCAGGTTACTCTCCCCTTGATCCACTTTCGCGAGATGGCATTAAGGCGATGATTTCCAAGATTAAAGCTGCTGGCTTAACTATTTATTACGACCCCGCGTCAGTTGGCGGAATGAAAGAGGTAGACATTGCTGAAGTGAAGAGTTGGTTGCCTCTCATGGATGTTTTACTTCTCAATGAAGAGGAAGCTGAATACTTAACAGGGCTCACTGATAACGAAGCTGCCCTCGATCAACTCTTACAAGCATCTTCCACCGTCGTTATCAAACGCGGAGCACACGGTGCTATCGGAAAAAGTCGTGGCGGTGAGTCAGTTTCTGTACCGGCCATAGCGACAGAGGTAATCGATACCACTGGAGCTGGCGATTCATTTGCTGCCGGATTTATTTCATATTTTGCGACCAAGAAGGATTTAACCCATGCCCTGATGGCAGGGGCGGAAGTTGCTGCCCATTGTGTTGCAATCGTTGGGGCAAGACCGCGTGTAGGTACCAAGATTTAACGCATTCACTTGGCAGAATACCCGCCATGGCAACGAAGAAGACAGCGGCCCCAAAGAAATCAACAAAGGTCGTTGGACCAAAGCCCGGTGAATTTCCCGGCAAGATCGTTGATATCGATGTCTCTTCTGAAATGTCAGAGTC
>JACCDO010199474.1_pt1 | contig 59756 bp, 60 predicted proteins | sample 7446101 | NCBI WGS metagenome assembly JACCDO01 (sample SAMN15323440, study PRJNA562643) | freshwater metagenome | isolation source: river surface water | place: USA:Blue River Watershed | collected 2017-08-16 | reverse complement strand
GAAAGTAACTACGAAATTCAGATCTCATTTTAGGAATGTCATCAACGCATACCCATTTGATTTCCGCCTTTTCAAAAATTCTCGAGTTTTTTATCAAATTATCTTCCAATTTTTTCTGTAAAAATCGTTGATTGTTGTTGTAATAAAAAGGCAGTTTTTCATCATAATCAAGCGGAAATATGTGAATTCTATATTTACCTGAATCGAAATGAACATTGTAGGTGCCGTGTTTTTTCAACAATTTATCCAAATCTTTTTCACTGCCTAAAAATCCAGTTAATTCTTCAGTTCCCTCGCGAAGAGCATTCTTCATGAATGTTTCACCTTTTTCTTTACCGCCGCCAAAATCGCACCATCCTGGTGTTTTATCAAAACGGTTTTCCTTTCCAAATAAAAAATATAATTTATTTTTATGTATACATGTTGGTAATATACCAGATCCTCCCATACTTTAATACAATATTTTTTAATTCAGCTTAATTTTAAATATATGTTAAATATATGAGACATAGAACCACCAAACATAAAAGAACCATAAAACATAAATACTATAAATTAAACAAAAATCACAAAAAATCAAAAAAGATTCGAACACGAAAAGTACATCTTCTTAAAAGCACCACACCCAAAAATATACAATATCTAAGTAGTTTGATTTCAGATGAAATTGACAATAAGGCAAAAGGACTATCATCCTATTCACCAACAATTAATGAAGAATTGGTTTCTTTAAAGTCCATGACGAGAGAAAACATCATGGGATGTAATAATGATCGCGCATTTGAATTACTTGAACCTCTCCAAATTGAAATTCCTGGAGATAACAAATGTGTACCCTATTACGATCAAAGCGCAAAAAAAATGTTGTTACACAATTTATCCGCAAATAAACACATTGATGTTTCTAAAATAATTACCCCTAAACAGTATCGCTCGAATTGTTGGTTTAACGCAATGTTTGTCACGTTTTTTATAAGTGATAAAGGACGCAAATTTTTCCATTATTTTAGACAACTCATGATACTTGGACAAGATACCCATGGAAAAAAAATACCTCACAAATTAGCCGACGCATTTGCCTTGTTGAATTTTGCGATTGAATCGTCTCTTACTGGTTCAGAATATGCGTATGAGTTAGACACCAATAGCATTATTCAAAAAATATACAAATCTATACCAAAACATCACCAGCAAGGTAACAAAAATATGGGACATGGTCAAATTTATAATGTTGATGTAGGTGGAAATCCTATTCATTATTATTCAAGTATTATTGGATATTTACACGATACATCGATTGATTTATTATTTGTAAGCACCTATAATAATACGAATTGGAAAAACGGAGTCAATGAACGTATCAAACAGATGGGTTATTATCCGCATATCATTGTGATTGAAATAAATGACGGACCGAATGAAACACCCGGTAATTCGGGTATTATCAGGGACAAACAACAAGAATTCACTATTCGTGATAATAAATATGTTCTCGACAGTTGTGTTGTTCGAGATAAGTCGCAACAACACTTTTGTTCCCTCATCACATGTGAGGGAAAACAATACGGTTATGACGGTGAAAGTTATCACCGATTAGTTCCTTTGGATTGGAAACAACATATCAATTCCAGCTTTACTTGGACATTTGAAGGAAGTTACGATAGTTATGATGAGAAATTGCTTGAATGGTCTTTTTTACATGGCTACCAAATGTTGATTTATTATTTATCATAAAACATGTGTAAATAAAATACATGTTTTATAAGTATTACGCAATATCCTTCGCGTTATCTTCTTTTTTTGGTAATAATTTTCCGACTATCTTTTTATCAGCGTACATGTACATATAATAGGCGATAAGACCTCCAATAAATCCGCCAACAATCACTTGTGTTATATAATGATTCTGATATTTTACTCTTTGTATCAATGTGAGTATTGAAATAAATATATATAAAAGTGTAATGTTTATATTTTGAAATACTAAATGAATAAAAATTGTTGAATAAAACACATGTTGGGCATGACCAGATGGCATACCATAAATATCTGGTGAAAATCGTAATCCATGTTGTTCAAATGGTTTAAATATATTATAATCACCTTTTGGACGAGGTTGTTTTATGATTCCTTTTAATAAAAAATTCAAAATTACATCTAATATAAAACCAATCATGTAAACAAATAAATAATTTGTTCTTTTATATAGTAAAAAAATAGACGACCCAAATAAAATTTGAGGTCCATAATACCCAATTAAATCTATAATATATAAAGGATTCATCATATTTATATATTATGTAATGATAAAATAAACTAAAATAATATGAATTTTTGTAAATAAGTTTCATATTCGGGTGGTAAATAGGGGTTTTCATTTATTGGTATCATTGTAATTTTTCCAAAATTTATTCCTTCTTTTTCTAATATATCAACTCCTCCTGTCATACATTTTTCTATTTTTTCAAGATTGGCGTATTCGTCATTATTATATTCTTGATGAGCAAAATTTTCTAATTTATTCTTTATAAAATGTGCATCACCAAAATACGACAAATGCCAACCCCCATTTTTTATAATATATTGATTTGGATTTATACAAATACTATGATTTACTCGAATCATATTACAACTAAAATTTTTCATTTTGAATTCATTAAAATATTTATATAACAGAATTTTAGAACTATTCCATTGTGTATCATTTGTTTTTGAATTCAAATTATAAAAATATACATCCATATTTAATGCGTTTATTGTAATAGGTATTTCATTGTTTTTGATTCTTTTTAATATATGTGGGTTCGGTATTTCATCCAAATCGCTAATTATTATTATATCATCATCTGCTAATGATAGTTCTTGTATTCCTAATTCAATACAATTTCGTTGATATATTTCATTATCCCATTGTTGATTTTTATCGTAATTAATATTTGGATATTTATATAATATATCAGTTACAATAACATGAATTATTTTGTGTTGAAATTTTTCAAAAAGATTTTTATTTTCATTAAAATATAATTCCTTTTCTTTTCCAACATGTGTATGAGTTGATTCGACTAGGACAAAATAATCTACTACATCATTCAAAATATGTAATCTATAATTTAATAAATCTAATTCGTTGTAAAATGTAAAACAATCTACAATTTTCATATTTTACTATTTTATTTTATATTTTATATTTTATTTTATTTTATATTTTTTATGTGTTTAATATTTATATAACTATCATTATTAATCAAACTAAAATAATATGAATTTTTGTAAATAAGTTTCATATTCGGGTGGTAAATAGGGGTTTTCTTTTATTGGTATTCTTATAATGTTTTCATAATATGGTCTTTCAAATAAATCAACTCCGCCTCTTACACGTTTTTCAATTTTTTCAACATTGGCATATTCATTGTTATTATATTCTTGATGCGCAAAATTTTCTAATTTATTTTTTATAAAATGCGCATCACCAAAATAAGACAAATGCCAACCACCTTTTTCAATAAGATATTCATTTGGATTTAGACAAATATTTTTTAATCGAATATCACTACAAGTCAGTTTGTTTATTTGAGTTATGTCATTAAAATATTTATATAACAAAATTTTAGAACAATTCCACATAGTTTCTTTTTTTGAATTCAAATTATAGTAATAAAAATCCATACTCAACGCATTTAATGTAATATTTTTTTCATATTTTTTAATTTTTGTTAATGTATTCGGATCAGGTATTTCATCCAAATCACTAATTATAATTATATCATCATCTGCCAAAGATAGTTGTTGTATTCCTCGAACAATACAGTTTCTTTGAAATCTTTCATTATGCCATGAATCAGAATTATCAGTTATATTATCATATTTAATATTTGGATATTTGTAAGGAAAATCATCGACTATAATATGAATTATTTTATGGTGAAATGTCTGAAACATTTCTTTATTGTTTTTATATATTAATTCTTTTTCCATTCCACTATGGGTATGGGTTGATTCCACCAGGACAAAATAATCAACTACCTCGTTCAAAATATGTAATCTATAATTTAGTAAATCTAATTCATTATAAAAGATAAAACAATCTACAATTTTCATTTTGTATAGAATAGTAATTTTAATTTGATAAATATCTTTATATTTTAATACTGATATAATATTTCCGCGACAATTGTCAAACACCAATCCGCACCATTTAAATTCAATATATTTCCCTTATCATCCAATAATTTAATACGCATTCGGTCTATATTTACTGGTCCAAAATAAACCCGCTTATTCAACTGTAATGTACTTGAATCCTCTACATATAAATCACCAGTAGAAAGACCTTTTTTATCCAAAGGAATAATTGCAAATATATCAGAACAAGTCGGGGCTGACGCCCTATATTTAACACTTCTTTCATTATTTTTTATAATTTCATTTATAGAATATATTTGTGACTGAGTTAATATTCGTGGCGCACTAGGTAGTACAGTAGGAGTTGCGACATAACTGACATCCCATTTATCCATAATCAACGTTCCAGCATTTATATCATCTACTAAAAATTGAGTATTTGTATCAAAGTTTGTCCCCATTGGATTCGCCGCGGTACATCTAACAGGTAAATCCCTACTATAATATGTTGGGAGTTTTAAAGTTTTTGATAATTCGGTAATTCCAATAAGTCCATTGTTAATATGATTTTGATTCAAATCATCCAATACAACAATTAAATATTTGGGTCCAATTAGATTTATAATTGCCGGTGCCACGTTTCCTGACGCGGAAACATTTATATATGGCAATCTGTAACCCAATCTCCAACCAAGGGTTTGATTAATGATGTTTGTTTGTTGACATGTATTAGATGAACAAGAAAATTCATCTGTTGGATCAAAAAAAGTAATGATGGTTGTTTCTGTTATATTATACGTATTAGATGTTGTTGTATCTGTATAAATTCCTCCATACAAATTCAATGTGATTTTACCATTTGTTGAATTATACAAAACCGGATTTCCTGTAAATCCTGAAAACCCAGCACTTGTAAAACTTGTGTTTAATGCTGTTACAATAGTTGTTGTTGTATAATTACCCGGGTCTAAAGTAATCAAAACTGATTTTTCAAATAAATTGGTAGTTGTATTCATAAAGGATATCCAAAAACAAGTATTACCATTTCCAGTGTCAATTGTATACCATGTATATGGCACTTGAAAAGAATAGGGTTTCAAAGAAAGCACATTTACCAAATGCTCTGACAAATCAAGTGTATAATCTGTTGAGGTGTCATTCGGTCCAGTGACTTGACGATATTGACTGTCTAAACTAATAATACGAGTTGTTACATTTGTCAAAGTCGGATTCAACTTATCTTGTGCTACTTCTACATTTTTAACATTTGTAACTCCCAACTGTTCGTGGTTCATCGGAACATGTGTATTATTATATATTTGACCATTTGTTCCACGTTCTGTTATTTTATCTTTTTGTACAGGGTCTGTTTGAGGCAAAACCTGTTGATTCTCCCACCAAAGATCTGTTTGTCGGGCGGTTGGACCATAATTCACAGGTTCATTGGAATTTTCCAATTCATCCACATATTCCAATAAGGCGCGTTTAATGTCTTGAAAAAAAAGAACCAATTTATTATTATTTTCTCTTTGAAATTTTAAAATAAAATTATCACACGCATCTATAACTGAATCGCGATCCGGTGTAGGACTATCTAAAGACAATATGGTTAATAATTCCGCAACAGTATAATTATCCACATTTGTATCAAATTCATTACTCATTACTATTAGTATATATTATACATTTATATATTTTTCTAGTTTTACTTTGTATTAAATTACTTATGTAAAAAGTTACTTAAAAATTATTCATAACATTAAACATAATGAATAATTTGGAATTATTAAAAGTTTATCATTTTGATAAGAAAGTTAGATACGGAAATAATTCTGATGGTGGATATGTTTTTGGTGATCTTTATGGAGGTTATGACTGTTATATTAGTGCGGGTGTTTCAGATGATGAAAGTTTTTCCAGAGATTTTATTAAAAAATATAAGATGAATGAGTATAACAGTTTTGCCTTTGATGGAACAGTGAAAACTTATCCTTATCATCATACAAAAAATATTTCGTTTATAAATAAAAATATAAACACATTTCAAGACGATAATAATACTGATTTATCTTTTTTAATGAATAAATATAATAACATCTTTTTAAAAATGGATATTGAAGGAGGTGAATACCCTTGGATATTATCATTAAATAATGATCAAATGAATAAATTTAAACAAATCGTGATTGAAATTCATGGAATCACATTAAAAAATGGCTCATGGTGTAATTATAATTATATTGATAAAATGAAATGTTTTGAAAAATTATCGAATACCCATTATATTATTCATGCTCACGGTAATAATAACGGTTCAGTTGTTAATAATATTCCAGATGTAATTGAATTAACCTATGTAAATAAAAATTATTTTACAGATGTACCACCATTAAATACAATACCATTACCTATTCCTAATTTAGATTTTAAAAATAACCATCAAAATGATGAGATTCATTTAAATTGTTATCCATTTGTTCATTCAAACCCGTAATTGGTGCCTTTTTTTCAGTACATTTAAAATGCTCACGGAAAATTTTTCTTATTTCGTCGCTGATCACCATACATCTACACATTTCATGTTTCAACAGTTTTTCAGGAATTAATTTTATTCCGCTACCGCGTTTCATATGGGTCTTTTCTTTGAATAAAATATAATCCAGGCATTCGACTAAATCAACATTGAATTTTTCCAATATATCACGGTCAATATGATAGTCGCCTTTATAGACATATCTATTATAGTTGTGACATTTGTATATATTGTAATATTTATCAGCTCTTACGGTGTTCTTGATTAACCCGATGCCTTCTATTTGATTCGTAGTGTTGTTCATTTCCACAACGAAAATAATATGGTCGTCCGCTATTTTCGTGGATATTCTTCGAGGACAACCGTATATACAACCATTAGAGGCGTTTATTTTTGAGCGGTAACTACAGTTTTCGTCCCATGTTTCATTATTAAATCGACTTGTTGCTATTGGTATCATTGTTTTTGTTATTTTTTGTTTTTACTGATTGATAAAAACAAAAAGATTTTTCAATTTTTATTTTTTACTACGCAGTAAATAACATTTTTACGATTTCTTCTTCGAGACACTTGTATCTCGCATTTTTCAAACATTCCTTCATTTTGGTATAAGGTGTTATATTCGGGTTATATGTTTCAGAACAATACATTTTTCCCATTTTATCTTGAAATAAATTCAATAATTTGGGGTTATTTCCAGAAATCATGGTTACATTTGGATGGATTGATAAACAAGGGAATCCATGACTTGATCCCATATTCCAAAAAATAATATGTGGCAGTTTATAAGGTTTGTTAATTGCCTTTTGACCTGCGTTTTCATATTTGCGTTTTATTTCATCATATACGCTTATAAAATCAGATGTTTGTTGTTTTTCATTTTTATCTTTTACAAACTCCATATTGGAAAATATAATAATTCCCAATTCGGCTATCTGTTTTTCAGGCATTTTGGTCTCTACAATTGTCTCCAATAATTTATCTATTCCATCGTAAAGATTGGAATATTCATCCAAATACAACGAATTCGGTGTTACATTGTCTTCGTGGTCGGGTCTGGTAATTTCTTTTACTGTAGTAACCAAATCATCACATTGCTGTAAATTATGCCACCTAGATGTTTTTCCAAAGGTCATGATTTGTTTTCCAAAATACGTGTTTTTTTCGGCAACTCGTATTCCTAGTCCCACCGCAAAGTATAACGCATCATTTTTCAGCATGGATAAAGATGTATCTACCATAGCAACCATTGGTCTTAATGGCTGATTATTTGCGGCATTTTGTTTCCACATCGCATTTAATAGGTTTTTTTCTGGGTCGCTTCTAGTGTCGCTATCATTTTGTCCAATCATTTTTATCGCTGATTTTACATATTCATTCACTTGAATGTGTGGCATTTTTTTATAATCTGCGTCAAAAGATTCAATATACTTCATCATATTATCGCGACAATAAAGACGGTCTTTTGTTGTTTTTCGCATAGTTTTTGTTTCGGTTGTGACCCCCGGTTTTTCATTTGGCATATTCAAAAAAGCTTTTCGCTGTTTGAATAATGTTTGCGAAGTAATTTTTGAGGGATCAATCTGCGACCACTTGTTTTCACATTGTTTTATTTGTGTTGTATCTAACCGTTTATTCAAAGATGATATTAATTTGCGATACTCCATTTCACATTTATTTTTTGCCCGTTTTTGAGGTGATGCATCGTCGTTTATACAACTGGTCAAATACTCTTTAAAATACGCGTGTGCCATTTTTTTAAACAACCACGAAAATTTGGGTTGTTTTTCACGAGGGATCCATTTTGCGACCAGTGTTATTTTGTCGTTTTGTACGTCTTTAGCTAATTGTGAATTAGTAAGTTCAATGGCATATTGAATGAGTGGATGATTTTCATCTCCGGTTTGTTCTTTACAATAATTACAAAAATATTTGATATCTTTCCATGATCCATATGGATGTTCATCACTCTTAGGCATAATCACACAAGATCTCAATAAAAATTCGGAAAGCCTTGGATAGAAACCGTACCAGACTAGTATTTGCATATATGCTAACATGTATTCCCCTTTACCGTCTACAATATCTCTTGTATAACCGACCAATTTGTACAACATGACGATTTGTTCCTGGAATTCTTCTGGTAATAGTTTTCCATTTTCTAAATTATCCTGTAAATCTTTGATAATATTGTATAAAATATCTGCTAAATGAATGATTTCATATTCTTTACTTGTTCGTACCAATTGATAATTAAATTGTACGATTCTTTCTTTGGTATATTCTGACCATCCGTATTCATCATGCCCGTTTTTTCCGATTTGTTTTGTGAAAATATTATTTTTTTGTGACGTTGATGATAATACAGGTGACGACATTTGAAACATAGCTACTATTATTAATTAAAACACTTTAAGTTGTTTCTTTTTTGTTTTATTGTTGCTTATATATATTTTTTTTGTGGTTTGATGATTTGACCCAGTAGCCTCTGTTTTTTCATAAAAAATTATAAAAATAGTATTTAAATCCTGAAACATTGAAATTGTTTTTTTAAGAGGTATGTTATCAATATTTTTCACCACTACTAAAAAATCGTGGGGTACTCGAGATTTCAAATAATGTTTCACATGGGTGGTTTCCAAATCAATATTGTATTTCAAGAGAGACAAAATAGTATATCTTTTTTTGTCTTTAAAAGTGTTCTTTTTAATTACATCTATTAATTCTTCTTTCGTAACCATATTTTCTTGTTTCAAAAGAAGTATTTCCTCTTTGATAGTTTCTATATTATTTTCCTTATCCACATACAAGGATGTCACTTTGATTTCATTTACGTTTTCATTATAAAAAGGTATATAATTTTCATCGGTTTTTTCAAACTCTTTAATCCAATTCATGTCCAAATTTGAATAAAAATCATCTTCATCTTGTTCCTCTGGATAATTCATTTTATGTAATATACTATATTTTTTAAAGAATAAATATAATATATTCAAACCAATTTTTTATTTACTTACAAATAATTATAATAATCATCGTGAGTATCATCATAATCTTGTTCGTCTACGCTTGATATTTCATCATTCATTTCATCTTCATCCTCATAATATTTATAATCATCCCTTGGCATCTCATACATGTGATTGTAACAATCTTCCCCGTATAATTCGATATATTTCTGTTTGTATTTTTCCCACGAGGTTACCAATTCTGCTAATATATTAGTCCAAGAAGGTTCTTTATTGGTTTGATTGATATACTTTGAATGAATTTTGTAATTTTCTATTTGTATTTTTCTATTTTTATCCATGGTTATATAAGTCCAACCTGGTTGCTTTTTTTCTTCTTCTACAACATTATCATCAATAAGCGATGCCCCTTTATAATCCAATAATTTATTTTGTTCTTTTTCCAAAAGTTTTGTAGTATGATTCACCAAATCTGGAAAATCGTCTTGATTAAAATTTACAATAGGTTCCCGGGTTTGTATTGAAAAACGATCTTGTTGTGTTTTTTTGGATGATGACGAAAAATTTTTAAATATGTTATTCATTTTCAAATGAAAATAGTGTATATTATACGAATATACTAAAAAGATAATCTAGATAGTATTATCGTGTATCCTTTAAATGGTTTTATAATATGTACTTGGAAACAATTTAAAATTGATTTGGTTTTCTCTCTTTGTCATTAAAAACAAAAAGCAAAAAACAAGAAAATGAATACAAAAAGTAAGAATACAAATCTAAATCGGGGACAAAGATATTTATTTTCACAAAAAGCGCCATACGATGAAAATGAAAAATTATTTAGAGCCAATTTCTTGAATTATTATGAACGCTCAAATACATTGGTTATAAATTCAAGTGAAACGGAAAGGTCACCTATGACACAAGTTACTATTCCTTTTGATTGGATTACCAAAATTCAAACTTTGGAAGATATATTGGGGAGAGAAAATGGAGGGGGTGTGGTTTTACCGAGCGACATCTTACTTGAAATTGACGGATATTTATGAATTTATTCAGAAAACAATATAAAGACTATACTTGAATACTAATTGTCTCCATACAGCAATGATGCGTTGTTATCATAACTAAAATATACATTTTTGTATAGCCATAAAATATTTTACCTATAAAATATTTACAGGAGACAGCAGTATTTTGGGTGTCGCATAATCGGGTGTCTTTGAATAACGGGTGTCGCCAACAAAAAACAAAAAACAAAAAACAAAAAACAAAAAACAAAAAACAAAAAACAAAAAACAAAAAATAAAATGTTTTCGTAATATTTTATTTTTTACAATAGAGCAATAGTATATAATAATATTGCGATGAATTCTAGGCATTTTTTCAGATATTTTGTCAGTAGAAAATTACCTGTTATAAATTTTTGTGTATCGTCATTATGTTTGTTACTACAATGTAAAAGTCAATTTTGGGATAAAAATAAATTAAAGTGTCTTAATTAAATACTTATTTTATTTACTTGGCGCATTAAGGACAATGACATGTTTTCTTCTGATTGATATTAATGTTTTCTTGATTTGTTTGCCTTTCTTGATTTTTTATGGCGACGAGTACGATTTTTTCTGGTCTTACCTTTTGGGACTGCTTTTTCTTCTACGACGATTACTTCTTCCATCATCATTTGTTTTTTTGATCCCTTTTTTGCTGGAGCAACAGATGGACCGCCCTTTTTATACATTTTCTTGGCATCAACCATTGCTTGCTTATATTTGTAATCCGGATTTTTGGCGCGGTTTTCTTTAAATACTCGTTGAACTAATGAAATCCAATTTTCTCCCATTATACAATAATCAAAGAAAAAAGAAAAAAAGAAAAGAAAAAAGAAAAATTGATTTTAAATAAGGACTTTAAAATAAATTATATAATAACTATAATATTATTACAATGAATACTGAATATATAAGGGGCATAAATATTGATTGCGAATTTACGCTTACGCGTTATTTGTATGTTACAAGATATGTGAAATTATCATTAATTATCGCTTTATTAGAAAAAGATATAAATAAAGCATTATTTTGGACCTTTGAACTCTATTTCTCTGGTTTAGACCAAGAATTATTTGGTTTGCTTTGGGTTGTTTATTTTGGATTTTACGCATCTTTAAATCCTGAATTATTTGATTATTTATTAGAAACCTACAAAAATTGGGTAAAAAGCGAGGATTTTGATGAAAAATCAAAAATTGTATGCTTAATGATAAATAATTTAATTATTCGAAATTATTCAATCGACGTATTTATTTTGTCAAAATTATCAAATTCTCAAAATATTGACATTACTGGCGTTGATTTGGCAAAAGAACTAGAGGACAAAAATTTTCCGGTTATTACTAAATATATCATGAGTAAGATAAAAATGGACGATTTACAACAAACTTACAAGATAATTTTGAATTATTTTAAAAAAAAGAATAAAAATAATGAAATGGATAAATTCCGGAAAATGATGGAGGTTTCTAATGTAAATCCTGGCATTATACTATTGTCGTTAGTTTTCATTTATTATAATAAAAAATTAAAAATAAAAATGAATAAAAATGTCATTGTCGATTCATTTGATATGGATATTGATGAATATAAAACAATACAAGTTGATGATGATTTACCTGCTTATAAAATACTACCACTTGCTTATGTATATGAAATTTTTGATGATAATAATTATATACATTTGTTTGACAATCGAAAAAATCTTATGAAACGAGAGGAAATTATTGACTTATACCAGTATAAATGGTTATATCATGCTTCATTCTCTCCAATTTGGTTTTATAGAATACAAAAATACAATGGAGTTATTAGTCATTCAACAAAAACAGTAGTGTTTCCTGATGAAGATTCTCTTCAGGACTTTTATCTGTTTTATGGATATGAACCGGATGAATTACCTAGAGCCATACAAAACAAAAGTATTGGATATTTTTCGAACTGTGAGGAAATGTACGAGGGTAAAACCTGGAAGACCTTTTATGAAAAATATGGCAAGAATGGTTTATATATCGTTGAATAAAAAGTAAAATAATAAAGGTTGAAATACATATAAACCTTTTTTATTTGTATAAAGAATATGGATATGAAAAATACAGAATACACTGAAGATAATAAAATGAATATTATTATACAGACCTCACTACCACACACGGGAAGCACCGTATTAATAAATATGCTTCACGGATTTATAATCAAAAACGAACCTGTCCATCACGTAGCTCATTTTTATAATATTTCTAAACGTATTTATAATAATAATCATATTCATAATAATAATGTAAATATATTCAAGTTACATGAACCAAACATCGATGAATTTATTGAAATGTTTTCAGATAAATATAATCTGTATTTTGTATGTAGTGAGAGAGGCGATAAAGTTATCGATAAAAAATATCACGACTACAAAAATGTATTGATATTTAATTACGACGAATTGTTGGAAACAGAGACATATTCGGTTGAAGATATCGTGGGTAACGCGTATGATAAATTATGTAGTTTTTTACCAAGTGATATCGTATTGAACAAAGAAGACGCGATTGATCGAATTCAGCAAATGAATCTAGTATATGAGGAAATAAAAGATAAACCTTTCTCATATATAGATCATTTTTTTGAGCTGCATGGGTCTCACAGAAAACGCAAGTGTTAAAATATTATGGAAAAATAAGAAATAAAAATAGGAAATAAAATAGGAAATAAAAATAAGAAATATAAATAAAAAATAAAACAACAATGGTTTAAATATAAAGCTTTTTTATTTATATAGAAAATATGGAAGAAAAAAAACCGAATGTTATTATACAAACATCCAGAACAAGAACCGGAAGTACAGTACTTGTAAATATGTTGTATGGTTTTATTATTAAAAATGAACCTATTCGTTTTTTAATGTCGGTTGATAACATTCCGCGATATTTGTTGGATAATAAAACTACTGTATTTAAATTTCATAAACCAGATATTGACGAATTCATTGAAAAACATTCGGATAAATATAACTTGTATTTTGTATGTAGTGAACGAGGAGATAAAGTGATTGATGAAAAATATCATCATTACAAAAATGTTTTATTTTTCAATTATGATGAATTATTGGAAACTGAAACATATTCGGTAGAAGATATTGTAAATAATGCGTATAATAAATTGCGGTGTTTCTTACCTGACGATATTGAATTAAATAAAGCCGATGCGGTTGAAAGAATCCACAAAATGAATACATTATATGAATACATCAAAGATAAACCATTCTCATATGCTGACGATTTTTTTCAATTACACGGATCTCATAGAACGACCACCAAATAATCTAGTGACACGGACCTTTATATATAAATAATTTTCGCGTTGGAGTTGGTAATCACCGTGCCAACTTGCGTTTGAGATTTTGTGATGTCGATTATCTTTGAATAAATGATCGGTAATTTTTTTTGTGACGCATATTTGGAATACTGCTTACATATACAGGCGCCTTGTTTGGCAATGTATGCGATTTCCTTGTGATTATATTTTTCGGGGCTAGGAATACTAGCGACCACATGGCATGATGGTAGATTATCCACGTGAAACCATAAATCGGTTTCTTCGGATGCGTCTATAATGTCAAAGTTTTCTTGAGCATTTGTGCCTATAGTATATGTAATAGTTTCGTTAATTTTTGGAATATATATTTGAGCGGTTTTCATTTTTGGCTTGGCTTGGGTTGGTTTTAAGTTTTATTTTTACGGTGTTGGGATTTGTATAAAAGTAATTCAATTTTTATTTTTGTAAATAAAAATTATTTTTAAATAAAAATTGAAAACAAATATGATATTATTATTGATTGTATAATAATATATTCAGAAAATGGTAAAAAATACAAAAGGTGGTAGTGGTCATAAAGGTCAAGCTCGTAAATTTGTGGTTCCCTCTTCTTCCAAACAAGTTGTAAAAACGCGTGTTGCCTTGGAAGATGGGGAATTATATGCTCAAGTAACAAAGATCTTGGGTAATGGTATGTGTCATGTATTGTGTCAAGACAATAAGACGCGCTTATGTTTTATTCGTGGTAAATTTCGTGGTAGAGGAAAACGCGATAATATGATTAGTAATGGAAGATGGATACTGGTTGGATTGCGCGATTATGAATCTGAAAAAGCCGGAGGGAAGATGGACAATTGTGATCTGTTGGATGTTTATTCAGATCAAGACAAGGAACGATTGAAATCCCAGGTTCAAACCGTCAATTGGACACAATTTATATTAAATGATCGCAGTAATACAAATACAAATGATGGTGGTGATAATAATATTGATGACGGTTTTGATTTTACAGATGAAAAGGAAGATGAGTACAAGAAAATTATGGAAATGGATCTTAACGCAAAGAAAATCAATTTGAAAATCGAAAAAGAAAAGGAAAAAGAGGATGAGGATGATGACATTGTATTTGTGAATCACGATGATGAAATTAATATAGATGATATTTAGATTATCAATGTGTTGTTATTGTTGTTAAAATAAAAATAAAAAATGGGTTAAACCTTTTTTATTTTCCTAATAAATATTATTTTGATGATGCTGGATTCATTATCATAAAATAACGATTTTTATACGTTTTTTTGATTTTGTTTTCTATCATGCTTTCATCAAATCCTTCTTCTTGACATAAATATTGGGTTTTTTCCTTGATATACTCTGCGTTTATTTGTTGAAACTCTTTTACGCTATCAGACGGTTTCATTTTTATATTGGCAGATATATTTCTGTTTATATGTTCATCCATCGCATATAATAAATCCTTGTCCAAATTCACATATAAACCACGCTCACTAGGATCTTTCTTGATTGTGCTCTTTTTACGGAAATAATAACGCGCACTTTTAAACATTTTATCCATAATGTCTCCCTGGTAATTCATGTTTTCGAGTCGTTTTTTTTCATTACTTATTAATTCAGAGTTGTTTTCTGTCCAATCATTCCAGGCGTCCTTGAAATCATGACGAGAATCATATTGATGTACTTTTGAAAATACGTACATTTCATCAATAAATGGTTGGCTAAATTTGAAACGAAATATAGTTTGTGGTTGGGATTTTTTTATATCAGCGCAGGTTGAACTAATATCAAGTGTATCGTCATGCTTGGATGAGTTGTGAATTGCTGACGACAATAATTGATTGTCCTTTCCACTTGTATTACATATGGCTCCGATACTATCAGGAACCATAGTAACAATATCAGTAGTGTTATCAAGTACAATGGTTGTTGGTGTATCATTTGGCATTGTATTTATTTTTATAACGAGTTTTATCTTGTTGTATGTTGTTTTTTGTGCTTTTTATTTTTGAATTACTTTTGTTTCAATTTTTTATTTTATTGGATTTTTGGAGTTATTTGATTTATATTAAAAATTGAAATATAAATTAAACATTTTGTCTTTATTATCAATAAATAGAATCATAAAATTATGATAAAAGAATTAGCAGATGTTTTAAAAGAATTTGACATTGAACAAAAAGACTTTACAGTGTCACATTATAATGAGGAAGACCAAAAATCAATTGCTACATATTTGAAAAAATTCGGTCCAAAGGAAAAAAAAGCATTTGTTATCGCAAAACAACACCTAGGCACATCATTTCATATTCTTCGCAGCACTGGTTATAATGAGTGGAAAAAAACTTAATATTTCTTTTTGTGTCGTCTCGTTTTTTTTTGGTTGGTTCTGTGAAAACGGGCAATACTTTTTTTGATTCTTTTTTTTATTTCGGTTGCCCTTCTTATTCCACCTCCAAGTTGTCCCTGTGATTGTTGTGCTTTTGCCAGTTCTTGTTGTGCTTTTGCCAGTGCTTGTGATTGTGCCAGCGCTTTTTCTTTTTCTTTTTCGATTAATGCGGTCAAATAAGCAGGGGTTAACTTATCTGATGAAGGTATTATATCCATAAATTTTTTTAGAAAATCACCATATGTGTCACTTACTTTTTCAATAATTTGTAAATTCGCACCAATCATCGCCTCACCAGATTTTATTGTATCATCAACTACTCTAACACCTTCTATAGCAGAACCCACTACCGGAAGTGTTCCTGCTAAATCTAATGCTAATTTTATCAATGATCTCCCCAACAAATCAGCACCTTGAACGGTTATTTCAATGATCTGTGGCATTGATTGTTTTATTGCTGGTGTAGCTACAGTAATTGCTATTCCTCCATATACCCCCATTTTTTCTGCGATTTCTCTTAAATTTTTTTGTGTTACTGGATCATTTACTAAATCACGCAATTCACTTATTTTTTTTGCCAAAAAATCTTTTAAATTCAAGTTTGTAACGGATGACATGTCTATTTTTAAAATAGTGCCTATATGATTTTTAGCAGTAGTTATTACATATTGAACACGCGATGATAAAATCGTTGCTAAAGTAAGTATTAGACCCAATAAGCCTCCATGTCTTGATTTTGCTTGTTGATTTAATTCATTTTCATGTATCACATTTGGGATTGATATTGGTATTGGTGTTTTATTTTTATCATCTATTCCTATTCCTCCCGTCATGTTATACTTTTTATTTGATTTTTTATTATTTGATTTTTTATTATTTCTTTTTTTCATTGACATATTATCTATATTATAAGTATATTTTTATTTTTTTACACTTGTGGCAAACATTTTTTTAAAATCGGAAAAATTCATGGCATATCTTTTGTCTACCACTTTTTTATCTACTTTCTTCAAGAAACTGAAATTTATTAATTTTCCTTCACAAGAATAACGATTCGCATTTTCTTTAAGTATAAGCGGTTTGTCGTTTTCCTGAATATTCTTTTTTGACACCGATTTGGTATCTGTTGGAATTCCCGATGATTTCAACGATGTATTTGTATTGTATTTTTTCAACTTGGCAAAGACATCCTTTTTTACAATCGCAGTAGGATGTTTTTCATCGTTTTTTTGTTGTTCAAGTTGTTCTAATTGTTTCTTTTTTTCCTCCTCTTCTTGTTTCTTTTGTTGTAGTTTTTCCTGTGCTTCTTTTATTTCTTTTTCCATATCAACATGTATTTGTTTACAATTATTCATCACAACATATTTTCGTGAAATCACTTCTAAATATCTATAAGGAATATTACTGTCTGAATAATATATAAAAGTTTCACGGGATTTGTCGTAATACATGATTACATTACCGAGTGGTGTATTTTCCATTAAAATCATATTTTTTAAACCTTCTATTTTTTCATCAGAACAGAAAACGGTTTCGGTTTTTTTGTAAATTTCTAAATATTTATCCTCATATTTTTGTGGTATTTTTTCTGGTACTTCTTCTGGTTCTGGGATTTCTTCTTTTTCACTGTCTTTTAAAAACAAAAATGAAATTTTTTCTTTTACGAAATTTACAATATTTGTATTTGCGAGTTCCATATATTTATAAAAGAGCACGACATCTTCAGCAGTATAAATTTTCATTACAAAAAAATATGGATTTTCTTCCAGAAAATCAGAAAAATAATCAGTTTCGATTACCTTTTTAATGAAATAGGCAGTACCAAAGGAAAAAAATAACGCAATAATGTTTGACAACAACATATTGATTATTTAAGTTTTTATTTTTATATTTTTATTTTTATTTATATTTTATTTTTTTTGGACAAAGAGAGAAAGCCGGAGGGGGGATTGTTACTTCGCGGTAACATTGCCAAGCTCTTGTATTCGATATTCAAATAATGAGGATACCTCTTGCGACAAGTCAGCGCATTTGATTAAATCAAATGTTTTACGCGTATTATTTGGGTGGAGTCTTACCAAATACAAATCGCGGACCTTCTTATTGTATTTGCGTTCAATGATTGCCTTGTAGATGTTTAATTGGAGACTGTAGTGCCAATAATTGGTATTGGGTAGATGATTTATACACTCAGTCGTGGCATATTCATTGAATCCGTTTGATTTGGATATTTCTTTACTGCGTTTCCAGTCATAAATTGAAATACTGTCGTCTTCTGGGTGATAATAAATCATATCAATCGATCCGGAAAATTTGAGGTCTTCGTCGAAAACGCGTTTTTCGGTTCGATAAGGAATAAGGTGTGGAAATGTTTCGGCGAATTTCAAGAAATAGCCCCATTCTTCGGATTGGTTCGGTGGGGCAATATTTTTTGCGGTGTAATTTTCGTGGTAGTAGTCTAATAAATGCGCATGAGATACGTAGGTGTCTGGGTCAGGGTTTTCTACCGGATAATTCATAAAACATTCAATATCAAAATGAAGATTGGTACCAAAGGATGAAACAGATTCGCCGTTTTTCTTCCATTCGTTTTTTATTTGTTCCGGGGTCATACCCCAGTATTTATTATCAGGATTCCAGTTTTTCCCATTCATCATTTTTTTAATCACATTGTCGGGATTAAAATGAGGGAAATGGGTGTGGATCCACGTAGTAACCGATGTATATTTACTGTCTGGGTCGGTTATAATAGTATATTTGTGCGATGGTTCGTCGAATAATATGAGGTCATCTTTGTCATCATGAAATTTGTTTTTCAAGGTTTCCAATAGTACTGACATTTTTATTTGTATGTGTATGGGTATAGGTGTTGTATAATTATGAGTGATTTTGTTTTCAAATTAAATAAATCAATTTTTATTCCAACTGATTTATTTAGATATTTTTACACTTTTACACTTTTTACTTGAATATACGGTTCGTTTATTTATTCAATATATACATTTCTACTTGTGGAGTTCCATTGTTTGTATAAAGTATTTTTATTCTGGTTGATTCAATCGTGATTCTATTTGTAACATCTAATTTGCTATTATCTATATCATATAGTATTAATTTTGTTTCACCGTTAAAATAAAAATCTTGGGTGTTTCCGGTGGAATTTATAAAATAAAATATGGTTCCGTCATGAGATTGGGTGAAATTATCTACATATATATTCCAAGTTATGAAACCTCCGGGGGATTTATTAATATAATGATTGTTTTTCTTGATTTCATAAATATCAACATTTGTATCGGTGGTTGTTTGAGTCGTGGCATTATAACCCGTATTTTGTATGCTGCCATCCATAAAATGAAATCCTTCGATATTTGTTAGGTAGTTACCACATAAATCAATATCACCGAGACTGACTAATTTTTCATTTAATTCTAACAAATGATTCATTTTCTTTGTTTGTTCTTTTAAATCCTTGATTTCTTGAATTGCTACACCAATTAAACCGGTGTAATTCAAGGATTGATAAGTCTCTGCGTCTTTATCACCGGAAACTAAAAAGGGGAATTCTTCTTGAACCTCATGGGCAATAAAACCTATATCTTGTTTATTTAATATTTTATTCACATAAGTCACGGGTCTTAAATTGTTTAGATTATATTGAGCTAAGTCAATGTTTTGAACATTTTCTTTGATACGATAATCTGATGTTGAGTTAAATGCCCCTGCAGTTACTGTTCCAGCGAATGTTCCTGTATTACCATATATATTTCCTCCAGTAGTAAAACCAGTTGCTTGAACAACACTACTGAATATACTCGTGTAACCTCCTGAACTAGAGGAAAATTCAGACCACGCGGATCCATTTGAATATTTCATTGTTGATGTGGTTGTATCATAAAAAATCGACCCAGCTATACCTGTAACACCTGAAATCGTTCCACTATAACCACCTACTGTAATAACACCTTTCGAATTAATACTGTTGTAACTGGTGTAGATGTAACTAAAAGCAACACCTGCTGTTATATATTGACCAGATGCTGACATTGCTAAAGCATAAATTGCATTACCTGATTTATCGAATTGTATTGCTGTTGACCAAGTTGATCCATAATTTGTTGAAAGACTAATATAATCTTCCGATGCGGCAGCGATTTGATATTGTCCTGATGCTGACATTACTATAACATTCCAAGTAAGAGTTGGTGATGATGTCACTAAATTCCAGGTATTTCCATAATTTGATGAAATAAAGATACTGCTAGAATCATTCTCAATCGCGGTTTGGTATTGTCCGGATGCTGACATTGCTATACTATACCAATTCGCACTTGATCCAGTTGATATCCAACTTATTCCATAATTGGATGAAATATAAATATTACCACCATTTAAACCCGCTGTTTGATATTGTCCAGAACTCGACACTGCCACTGTATTCCAATTTGCGCTTGATGCGGTTGATGTCCAACTTACTCCATAATTGGAAGAAATATAAATATTACCACCATAAACAACAGCAGTTTGATATTGTCCTGATCCTGACACAGCAACAGAATTCCAATTTGCGCTTGATGCGGTTGGTGTCCAATTTACTCCATAATTGGAAGAAATATAAATAAATTCACCATAAACAACTGCGGTTTGATATTGTCCTGATGCCGACATTGAGACACTATACCAATTTTGATTTGTTGAAGTAGCTGCGGTCCAGGTAGAACCATAATTGGAAGAAATATAAATATAACCACCATAAATAACCGCGGTTTGATATTGTCCTGATGCCGACATTGCTAGACTCTGCCAATAGCTTAATCCAGCACTCGAAACACTCATCCAATTTCTCCCATAATTACCTGTTGAAGCTGCTTGACCATAATCGGTGGTTTGGGTAGCAAATATATCTGAGTATGATCCTGGCAGTAATCCCGGTGTATTTGTTGTTCCGCCACCAATGGCATATGCGAATTGTAAATAACCATTTGAGGTTGCTGTTAAGGTAGCACCATAAAGCAAACCAGTGGCGCCTAATGCGGTGACTCCATTAATACTAGATGATGATGAAGTAGAAAATGTATTCCATGTTGATCCGTCAGAATATCTCATTGAAGATGTTGTTGTATCGTAAAAAATCGACCCAGCAATACCCGTAACACCAGATACTGTTCCACTATAACCGCCTATTGTAATAACGCCGTTTGCGTTGATACTGTTGTTACAGGTGTAAATATAACCATTATTCACAACCGCTGTTATATATTGTCCAGATGACGATATTGCCACTGAAATCCAATTTAGATTTGTTGAAGTTGATGCGACCCAAGTAGAACCATAATTTGAAGAAATATAAATTAAACCACTAGTAACAAGCGCAATCTGGTATTGTCCTGATGCTGATATTGCAATTGATCTCCAATCTTTTGCTGAGACAACACTTGTATTTTGAGTCCATGAATTTCCATAATCTGTTGAAATATAAATATAACCATCTCCTGTATTACTAGTATTATTTACGGCAGTTTGATATTGTCCAGATCCTGATATTGCGATTGATTGCCAATTTTTTGTTCCAGTGCTTGTCACACTTGTCCATGTATTTCCATAATTTGATGAAATATAAATATAAGTCGCATTAACAACAGCACTTTGATATTGTCCTGACGCCGACATTGATACTGCGTTCCAATTACGTAGTCCGGTGCTTGTCACGGATGTCCAGGTTACACCGTAATTAGACGAAATATAAACATACTCTTGATATATAGGAACTGCGGTTTGATATTGTCCAGATGCTGACATTGCGATTGATTGCCATGTTTTTGTTGAACCAATACTTGTATCTTGACTCCAAGTTACACCATAATTGGATGAAATATAAATATTACCACTATTAATAACCGCTGTTTGATATTGTCCTGACGCAGACATTGCTACTCCATACCAAGTTGTTCCAAGACTTATATTCGTTGATGTCCAGGTAACACCGTAATCTGATGATATATATATATAAGTTCCACTTCCTACAGCAGTTTGATATTGTCCCGATGCCGACATTGAGACACACTTCCAATTTCGAACTGAATCACTTGTAGCCTGAACCCAATTTCTTCCATAATTACCAGTTGGACCAGGAACACCATAATCGGTGGTTTGGGTTGAGAAAATATCCGAATAGGATCCTGGCAGTAATCCCGGTGTATTTGTTGTTCCGCCACCAATGGCATATGCGAATTGTAAATAACCATTTACGGTTGCTGTTAAGGTAGCACCATAAAGCAAACCAGTGGCGCCTAATGTGGTAATTCCATTAATACCACTTCCTGGAGGACCCGTAGCACCCGTTGATCCAGTGGCACCTGTATAACCAGTCGCACCCGTTCCACCAGTCGCACCAGTTCCACCTGTTGCTCCAGTTGATCCAGTGGCACCTGTATAACCAGTCGCACCAGTTCCGCCAGTCGCACCAGTTCCGCCAGTCGCACCTGTCGATCCAGTCGCACCAGTTGATCCAGTCGCACCAGTTCCACCAGTCGCACCAGTTCCACCAGTCGCACCAGTTCCACCAGTCGCACCAGTTCCACCAGTCGCACCAGTTCCACCAGTCGCGCCGGTATATCCAGTCGCACCAGTTCCACCAGTCGCACCAGTTCCACCAGTCGCACCCGTTCCACCAGTCGCGCCAGTTCCACCAGTCGCACCAGTTCCACCAGTCGCACCAGTTCCACCTGTAGCACCAGTTCCACCAGTCGCACCGGTTCCACCAGTCGCACCGGTTCCACCAGTCGCACCGGTTCCACCAGTAGCACCAGTTCCACCTGTAGCACCAGTTCCACCAGTAGCACCGGTTGATCCAGTCGCTCCGGTTGATCCAGTCGCACCAGTTCCACCAGTCGCACCGGTTGATCCAGTCGCTCCGGTTGATCCAGTCGCACCAGTCGCACCAGTACTACCAGTCGCACCAGTTCCGCCAGTTGCTCCAGTAGCTCCGGTTGATCCAGTAGCGCCAGTTCCGCCAGTCGCACCGGTTGATCCAGTTGCGCCAGTTCCGCCAGTCGCACCAGTTCCACCAGTCGCACCAGTTCCGCCAGTAGCACCAGTGGCTCCGGTTGATCCAGTAGCGCCGGTTCCTCCAGTGGCTCCGGTACCACCAGTGGATCCGGTACCACCAGTGGCTCCGGTTGATCCAGTAGCTCCTGTTGATCCAGTGGCTCCGGTTGATCCTGTAGCGCCAGTTCCACCAGTAGCACCAGTTCCGCCAGTCGCACCAGTGTAACCTCTTGGTCCAACCAATGCTACATCAGCATTTGCTTGCCATGTCGCACCATAATTTGAAAAATTATAAAGTGTCAAAGTATAAATACCTAGAGATAGTGTCGTCCCAATTATTTGATAATAACCAACATTTTCGGTTTCTTCACTAATGGTTATAAAACAATTAGAAGTCAAATATTTATTATTTGTATTATAAGCCGGCAATAAAGTATAATTACCAGTCGCACCTGATCCCAGATAACCATCTGTTGCCATTCTGGTGGTTATTAATGGACCAATTGGACCGGTTGGTCCTGTCATACCCGTCGCTCCTGTTCCACCAATGGCACCGGTGGCACCAGTTCCACCAGTCGCACCAGTACCACCAGTTGCTCCAGTTCCACCTGTAGCACCAGTATATCCAGTCGCACCAGTGGATCCTGTTCCACCCGTTGATCCGGTCCCACCCGTGGCTCCAGTTGATCCAGTTACTCCTGTATTACCCGTCGCACCAGTTCCACCCGTCGCACCAGTTCCACCAGTTGCGCCGGTTCCTCCAGTCGCACCAGTTGCTCCAGTTCCACCAGTAACTCCAGTATTACCAGTCGCACCAGTATATCCAGTCGCTCCTGTTCCACCAGTTGCTCCGGTTGATCCGGTTGCTCCGGTACCACCAGTGGCTCCGGTTGATCCAGTCGCACCAGTATATCCAGTAGCTCCAGTTCCACCAGTCGCACCAGTTGATCCAGTAGCGCCAGTTCCACCCGTCGAGCCAGTATAACCTCGAGGACCGACTAAAGCAACATTTGAATTTGATGTCCATGTTGCGGTATAATCAGTTAAATTATACAAATTTAATCTATATGTCGCACCATCAGTAAATGAACTGCCAACTACTTGAAGATAACTACCTGAACTACCAGCGATTGTTATATAAGAATTTGTAGTTATATATTTATTATTACTATTATAATCATATGCTAAATCATACCATTGGGAACCAGTTGTTCCGCTATTTATACTACCTGATGTCGATATCACGGTTGTTATTAAAGGTCCAATCGGACCAGTTGATCCAGTCGCACCAACTGCGCCAGTCGCACCCGTAACACCAGTCGGTCCTTTTGGTCCAACGAGTGCTATATCAGCATAATTGTCCCATGTCGATGTAGTCTGTCCCTCATTTAGAATTGTTAACTGATAATAATCCGTTCCAGCCTGGGTAACATATGTTAATCCTGTGATTAAATAATAATATAAACTTGTATTTGCTGAATTACCATCTTCTATGTAATCATTTATTGTAATATAATTGTTTACCGCAAAATACTTATTGTTTGTACTTGTGCTCAAATTATATCTACCCGTTGCTCCTGGTGCTAAACCATCATATTCACGTTCTATCTTCGATGTAACTAATGGACCTGGAGGACCCGTTGGACCAGTTTCACCTGTTGCGCCGGTCGCACCAGTTCCACCAGTGGCACCAGTTTCACCTGTTACGCCAGTTGATCCAGTCGCACCAGTTTCACCAGTCGCACCGGTTGATCCCGTCGCTCCAGTTTCACCAGTCGCACCAGTCGCTCCAGTTTCACCCGTTGCGCCAGTTGAGCCAGTCGCTCCTGTTTCACCTGTCGCACCAGTTGAGCCAGTCGCACCAGTTTCACCAGTCGCACCAGTCGCTCCCGTATATCCAGTCGCACCAGTACCACCCGTCGCACCAGTTTCACCAGTCGCACCAGTTGATCCAGTCGCACCAGTTTCGCCTGTCGCACCAGTAGCACCAGTCGCACCAGTTTCACCAGTCGCACCAGTCGCACCAGTTTCACCAGTCGCACCAGTTGATCCAGTCGCACCAGTTTCACCGGTCGCACCAGTCGCTCCCGTATATCCAGTCGCACCAGTTCCACCAGTTGCTCCAGTTGACCCAGTTACACCTGTATTACCTGTCGCACCAGTTCCACCAGTCGCTCCCGTATATCCAGTCGCACCCGTTGAACCCGTCGCACCAGTCGAACCAGTTACACCTGTATTACCTGTCGCACCAGTAAAACCTGTCGCGCCGGTTGCCCCAGTATATCCAGTCGCACCAGTAGATCCTGTCGCACCAGTTTCACCAGTCACACCCGTATTACCAGTTGCGCCAGTCAAACCTGTCGCACCGGTTGCTCCAGTATCACCATTTGATCCAGTTGATCCAGTCGCACCAGTCACACCAGTTTGACCAGTAGAACCTATTGGACCAACTAAAGCAACATTTGCTCCAGCAGACCAAGTTGAATCATAATTCGTGAAATTATACAAAGTTAATGTATAAATACCACTTGACAACGTGTTTCCAATGACTTGGTAATAACCAGCTGTGCTACCAGAAATTGTTATATAAGAATTTGCTGTTATGTATTTATTATTATTATTATATTCACTTGACAGAGCAAAATTTCCGGTAGAACCACTGTTTAATGGACCAGCAGTATCTATAATTGACGTTATTAAAGGACCGATGGGTCCAGTCGCACCAGTAGCACCTGTCTCTCCATCGTGTCCAATTGTTCCATTCGCACCAGTCGCGCCAGTAGCACCGGTATCGCCGGGTGGTCCTGTGTTTCCGCCACCGCCTCCACCGGTACAAGCAGTGATTTGTAAAGTACCATCCATAAAATAAATTCCATCTACTTGCATCAAATAATTTCCACTTAGATCAATGTTACTGGCAGCTACTATTCTTGAATTAATTTGTCCCAATTCATTTGTTATATTTTGATTATCACTGCTTGAATAATTATTTCTAACAATATTATTTTTAGCAGCATAGTTTAAACCACCATATTTTCTAAATGACATTCTAATATATGTATAGTTATAATTTATTATTTTTAATTTTTTTTAACGTTTATTTTTAAAAACGTTTATTTTTAAAAACGTTTATTTTTTGGGTCCGTTTAATTATGTTAAGAAATACTAATGGGATATAATATCGAAATTTCTTTTAATATGACCAAGCATTCTAACGTGTCAGAATTAAAAAAATATATTACTGATTACGCACTTGATTACAACTGCGACCATTATTATTATTTATACGAACATGAAAACGATTGTAAAATACCACGCAATCACTGCATTATTGTAGTGAATTTTGGAGATAACGAATTGTTTGATTGTTCCATTTTTTTAAAACATATTAAACAAATGAAAGATATACATATTGAATGTATTTATGATGATGAAATCATGTGTAAATTAATATATGCGTCACAATATTATTTAACGACGGTTGATAAAGACAAAGTGATTAAATACAACAAATTCAAAAGAGAGCGTAGTTTGTCAGATAATGAAAAAATCGTTTTGGAACACGTGGGAAAAATGGTGAAAAAATGATTTGGTTGGATATTTATTTTAATTTTCATTCAAAAAGGACATAAATATTTATTTTATCTAATATATAAATAATTGTATCATTCTTATGGACTTGAATATAAATACATGGAATATCACCCTTACTCAAAATAATATTGACAATTATGATATTCATAGTTTGATTGATTCGTATTTTTTATTTGATAATGACTTGACATATTTACTCAACCCAGATTTAGACAAATATAGCATTATTGAAAAAATCGTATATGATATTGGCATGTTTCATTTTCAAAGACTTGGTATTGAATATAACAAAGACGAGCACTATCTTGAATTTTGGTTTAAAAAAAAATTTGTTTCAACTTGTCATGTTGATACAGATGAATATGATAGAGATTTTAATAGTGAATTTAAATATGAAAATGGTCCTTTATTATCATGTGTTACATATTTGTCAGAATCAAATATTCCAACATTTATTACAGATATTACCCATAATGATTATGTAAATGAAAATTATTCTGAAAAAAATAAAATAAATTTATCATTCCCAAAATATTTAAAACAAATCACTTTTCATGGTGGAAAGTATTATCACGGAACATGTAAAGTATTTCAAAATGAAACATCAAATAACAGATATATTTTAGCTATAAATTTTTGGAATAAAAAACCAAATAAAGTGCCCATTTTTGATATTTCAACATTCCAGTTTATGAATTACAAAAAAATAAAAAAACAAATGATGGACGTTTATATTAATACGGATATTCAATTATTAAATATTACAAAAATGGAAAAACTCGCGAAATTTATCATTGACAAAAATGAAAATAATAAAAATCTTATTCATAAATCGTTATTTAAAGAATTGATAAATAAAAAAAATGAAAAAAACGATAATATATTATACCGTTTTTCAAATATTCTGAATGAAAATAATTTTGAAAACTATGAATTAATTGAATTATCAAATAAAATACCTTTGGAGAATGATATGGAAATAATAGAAAAAAATATGGAAAAAAAAGTGAGAAACGTGGTTGAACGAACCGAAAAGAAATTGGAAGAAAAAAATATAGAACAAAATATTGTAAAAAAAGATATTTTTTCAAAACAAAGAATGATTGAAAATGTATTTTTTGATAGTGTTACATGTCATTGGATAATAAATAGTGTTGAAAAATATATAGTGAAAAAGCAAAAAGGTCCATCATTCTCAAAAATAAATATTGATTCTTTAAAAAACATTCAATCTTTTGTTCTTTTCTCACTCGAAAATTTATTTAAAACAAAAATCCGGAGTTTTTATAATTTAATGAATGAAAAAGATAATTTTATCATTAAAAATATATATGTATTAAAATTGAATCATAAAAATACAACCATACAAGAAAATATTAGTGATTTAACTATTAAAATAATATTAAATGATTATTTAACAATCGGTTTTAAAGATGGGACAAAAATGATTTTAAATAAAGGTGATTTCATTACACATGATTCATATTCAGTAGCGAGTATGAATATAAATTCACCGCTTAACATGCCGTTTTATATGTTAGTCGCTGATATTGTTTCTTGAGTTGTATTCTATAAATATTTCTAGTAAAGATGATATAAACACATTTTTATATTATATTTACTATATAATTATATTATTTCATGTCTTCGAATGGTGGTATTAATGTTAAACAAATAGGAACAACCAATATATATGTTATTGATGACGCTTTTGAAAACGATTTGTGTGATAAATTAATTCAATATATAGATTCAACAAAATTGAAAAAACTTTCATTTTCCGGCAATAATAATGTAGAGTGTTATAGTGTTGTTGATATTGAAGAAAATGAAACGCACGGATTTGTTATAGAAAAGATAAAAGAGTTATTCAAATCTGTAAGTCAAAAAAACGACTCGATCAAAATAAAAGGGCAAACCTTGTTTGAATTGAGGAAAGTATATGGAGAAACTAGAATACATCAAGATGGGGTTTTTAACGGGGATATTGTTCAAACTGAAAATAATGGAAAAATGAAGACAGTACGTTCTTTAACAATCGTCGTTTCTTTGAATGATGACTTTGAGGGTGGTCTTTATAACTTTCCCAATCAAAATATTAGTATTAAACCAAAAAAGGGGACGGCTATTTTATTCCCGCCATATTATACTCATCCACATAGTGTATCCGCTGTCGAAACTGGAAAATTTAGGTATATATGTAGTTCATGGGCATTGGACGATTTTATAATTCGTGAAGAAAGTGATAATACATGTGATGGTGATGAAAATGACTGTACAGTAGATGAGCATCTGGATGAATGGTCCTATAAAAATTTTTTTATTTCTCCTTCTAAAATTAAGTCATAACGCATAATATTTTATTTTGTATTTTGTATAAATAAAATATTATTCATCTTCTTAGTTATATTTTTAATCGTTCTTTATCTTCATATGAATTCTTATTTTATATATAATTATGTTTTCAGAAGAAATTTTGTTAATATTATATGCGATCTGGTTTGAATATATAACCATATCTCCTTGATTTAATATCACACTTAAACCATCATCAAACATAAGTTGTCCTTCTTTATTATTATTTTCATCTGGTATTGTTGATATCATTATTTCTGTGGTAATATAATGACCTGTTTTTGAAAACATTTTTAATCCGTTATTGATTGTATTGTTTTTATCGTATTTGACTAGTAAAACATCAGTGATTTCAATTTTGGTGTTGTTTGACTGACTTATATTGTATGATTTGTTTATTTCATCACAAACTGTTTCCAACATTGTTCTTGTAAAACTATTCATTTCTTTATTTTCCATCATACAAATATCACTTTGATCATGTGGTGATGATAAATTCATATCATTTTTTGTTGCGGTATTGATTAACCAATCACATGTATTTGATGATAAGAATTTTTTTATGGTAAAACGTTGTAAAAAACGATTTTTTATGTTAGGTTGGTTATTGTTATGTCTATTTTGAAAGGTATCTAGATCTATATTTTTTAAATTTATTTCACTTTTTGTAATTAGATACCAATTTTGCGGGGCATCATTATTATACAATTCAAGAATAGGCGTCATATCTTCATGCGTGTATTTTTTCATATACAATAAATTGTTGTACATATTATAAGTGAGTAAATCATTTGTCCATATGATTTGGTTATTTAGGGGAGTAAAATCGGTTGTTGTTGTTATATTTTCTATTTTTATAGGTTTCTTATTGTCGATTTCAGAATTAACTTTTATCTCTGTGTCCCATACATTGATTAATATTGCGTTGATTGTATTTTCATGAATTGTATCCTTCGAGTCAGGAATCATAAAACCATTACACGTATTTCCATTAAAAACAACATGAGTATTCTTTTTTGGAAAAATCACATTTAATGTATCTTGATTTTTGAATTCCTTGTATTTGTAAGTATCGATATCTATTTCGGTCATGACAAAAGGTAATTCACTATCTGTTAAAAATACCATACATGATAATATTGGATACTTGATGGTTTCGTTTTTCTTGAGAATAGGATATATATTGTTTTCTGGATTTTTTAATGTTTGGACCTCTATGGTATTTGTTTGTGATTTGTCATGTAAATGGAGTCGATGTATATGATAATTTATGATATTTGAAATATAATTTTCAGTATCAGTATAGGGTTCTATCTCATTGTATAACCAATAACTTATATTATTCATATTTTTGAATTTCGTTTTTGTTTATAAATACTATTTATTATAAATAATATTTATATTGTTTATATGATTAAATAAAGTATTTTATCTATCACTATGAGTATAAATCCACCCAGTGATTATATATTTATCATGTGATATTGGCATCAATCCACTATGTGGATATGTCCAAGACGCAGGAAACAATACTAATTTCCCTTTTTGTGGTTTTATTTTATAATTATCCCAAAATTGTGTTTCACCACCTTCTTCCACATCATTTAAATAATATATATACGTAAGAACTCTATATCTTTTTTGATATGACTCCGAAGAAAAATCATTGTGATATACATATCTTCCTTTGTTTGATTTGTATTTTTGTACCATTATTGTTTCAAAAAATAATCCATTTGCTTGTAATTCTTTGAAATTTTTTTTGATGGGGATAGTATTTACATCATTTATATCTTCCGGTTGTGAATGATACATTGGCGTGTCTAATTTACACGTATATATTACAATGTTATTTATAAGTTCGGCGATTAATGTCTCTCTAATTCGAGACCATTTTGAATCATTTACATCAATATTATAATCTGTCGTATCCTTTACTTTTGGCTGTATTCCACCAAATGTTGAACCAGGACCCTTGTTTTCTTGTTGTTCTTCAAATTTATTTATAATTTCATCACATAAATCTCTTGATAGAGAGTTTTCATTTATATATATATATCTGTCTAATCCGTACATTTAGATGAATATGAATGAATTATAATGAATACATTATATATTTTTAAGTATTTATATTTAAATTTTTATAACTATTAATTATAAGTATATTTTCATTATAATGAGTTCTTTCAGTGTTACAAATACTACAAATGGAAATACGAATACATTAACCAACACGCTTGAGCCTGGTAATACTGTGATTACTGGGTATAAACAGGCTGGTTCTAATATTATTTTCGCATCACTTCTAGATTCGACAATTGAATCTACGACTACTGGCTATAAATCTAGCGGAACGGATATTGGTAATTCTTTCTGTGCGATATATAATAATCATACTGGACCATCTAGTGGAACTATAAATGTTTCGAATTATTCAACATGTACAATTGTTATGTGTGGCGGAGGCGGAGGTGGGGGGGGAGGTGAAGCCTCACCTAGTGCTAGTGGTCAACAAAGCGGAGGGATTGGAGGAGATGGAGGTATAACTATTATAAAAAATATAGATATTTCTTCTCTTACTACTATATCTTATACTGTTGGATCAGCTGGAAATGGTGGTTTAGGTGAACAACAAAATCCGTTGTCTCCTCAATACCAAAGGGCTGCACAAGCTGGAAATTCTGGTAATTCCACAAATGTTGTTGCTTCTACCACATATACAACAAATGGGGGAGGCGGTGGAAGTAAAGGACAACCTGTAACTCCTGGATCAGCGGGAACTATAAGTCCAGCTACACAAAATTATTCAACTGCTACTTTGAACGGACCACTTACTTATCAGACCACTCCGGATAGAGTTATTAACATTTCTTCTACTAATTATGGTCAAGGGGGATCAGGGGGAACCAGCACTACTCCTGGCAGTGCTGGAAATAGTGGACAAGCTGGTAGACCTGGTTATCTTCGTGTGTATTTATATCCATAAATAGATATATATGATTGATGATAAAATATATATCTAAAAAAACTGGTTGAAAAATTATATATTTTTAAGTATTTATATTTAAATTTTTATAACTATTTATTATAAGTATATTTTCATTATAATGAGTTCTTTTAAGGTTACTAATACTACAAACTCACGTAGTAATACATTAACTAATACATTCGCTCCTGGTAATACTGTGGTTACTGGCTATAAACAAGCCGGGTCTAATATTATTTTCGCATCACTTCTAGATTCGACAATTGAATCTACGACTACTGGTTATAAATCTAGCGGAACTGATATTGGTAATTCTTTTTGTGCGATATATAATGATGCTTCCGGACCTGGGAGCGGAGTTATAAATGTTTCGAATTATTCAAAATGTACTATTGTTATGATTGGCGGGGGTGGAGGCGGAGGAGGAGGACAATCATCACCTTTTTTAAACCCTAAAACTTCTGGAAATGGAGGAGATGGAGGTATAACTATTATACAACAAGTGAATATTTCTTCTCTTACTACTATACCTTATAGTGTTGGGTCAGCGGGGAATGGTGGTCAAGGTGAAAATAGCATTTTACAAATTGCCGCAAACAAAGGAAATAGTGGTAATGCCACAACTGTTACTATTTCTGGTACAACATATTCAGCAAATGGAGGGGGAGGGGGTCCTACTTCACCAGGCGCTGGAAACGGAACTGACGGAACTATAAGTCCAGCTACACAAAGTGTTACAACTGCTACTTTAAATGGACCACTTACTTATAATGCTACCAATCGTGTTATTAATATTTCTTCGACTAATTATGGTCAAGGGGGAGCCGGAGGAAAGTCCTCAGCCAATCAGCTGATTACTGGAAATGACGGATCCGCAGGTGCTGCCGGCTATCTTCGTGTTTATTTATATCCATAAATTATTAAATTATTATCTAAAAAAACTGGTTGAAAAATTTTGTTACACCTTTTGCTTTGTTGTTGTTATGTTTTCGCGACTTCTTATTATTTACTTTCTTTTTAGGGTTTTGTTTAGTTTGTTGTCTCACTTTTTGTGTTTTATTTATTGCGACATGATGCGTCAAATGGTATGGCGTCATTAGTTTTTTTCTTAAAGTAAATAAATCTTCTAATTCATCGTAATTTTTGTTAGTTTTGGATTTAGATCTGGATTTGGATTTATTTAGAACATTTTGTTTAGGAAATGATGATTCTGATTGTAAAATTGGAAAATCTTGTATTAGTCTTTGGTCTAATGATTGATTTGCTGATGGCATTTTTAATAAGTTTTCCAAATCATTTTTGTTTAGCTTGACTTGGTATTTATTTTTCTTACCATTTTTATTTATCTTGACATTCATTGTTCCTTGATTGTTTTTATAGTTTGTGTCCCATTCTATTTCATTGATTAATGGTTTTGAATTTATCCCATCATTCGTTATACTTTGTTGAAAACCTGTGCTGTAAATGATTGCCATTTGTTGTGTTGTTGGTATAATATATTATAATATTTTTATTTTTGGAGTTTATGGTTTAAAATTCAAAAATAAAATATTTCTTTTCATTATATTCATTCTATTATGGATTTTATTCATATTGACGATAATATTCATAATCTTGATGATGATGATTCTGATCAAGTAGAGGATATTGGTTTCATTGAAAATAATAAACTTTATAATTCTAGGTTTCATGATAGACAAACACAAAATTCTCAAAATACACAAAATAAACGTGTTTATCCTACTGCTCAAAAAATATTACCCACAAATGGTTTTGCTGTTGGCGATGATAATAAAAAAGTGAGTAAAAAAGTGACCTATGATGACATATTATCGTCTCTAAATATGAAAGTCATTAATGGAAAACTACAAATTGTGCGAGGGGACGCTGACGTTGTTCCACCACCGCAAAAAAAGCAAGTCATCAATAATCGTCAGAAATTTAATGAGAATGTAAATATGAATGCGTATTCAAAACAAAACGAGTTTTATAACAAGTTTTTACAGGCGCAAACACAAGCTCAAGTTGTAGCTGATCCTTTAACGCCTGAAGAAAAAAAACGTTTATTGATGATACAATACATAAAGCATCAGCAAGAAAGACAACGCATATCGCGTATAAAATCCCGAAAATTGAGTTTTGTTTAGGAATCGAATATTCATCTAAACAATTGGGAATGATGGCTGTGCGGCAATACCACAAATACCAATGTCATTTGTGCTATCGCTTCTTTCAATTTTCACATAACCCTCGTCTCCCCAGCTGGATGACCAAGAATTCTTGACCAACCAATAATCCACATCGTTTTCAGTTCCGTAACCAACAATGAGTACTCCATGGTCCAACTCGGTGCCGCAGCTTGAACTGGTAATTACACCACTTGAATACGATTGGAATATTCTGGTATCCGCCTCAATCGCAATCGAAACAGGTCCAAAAGAAACTGCCTCTTTTAAGGCAAGTTGGTTATTTGCTGGGACGTCCGCACAGTCTGTGATGGTTACCTCTGGCTCACAAGTGGATTGGCATGATCCTGATGATCCAGCGGACGCAGTATAAGGATAATCGGATTCAACGCACATACCATTATCGATTGCGTATTGAAAAGCATTGTCCATGAGTCCGCCATTACAGCCTAAATTGCCGTATCTCTTTGAGCAATCCACCAATTGTTCTTCGGATAAACTCACGAGATTTCCAGTATGGATTGACCAGGCGCCCTCCATCGCACCTGTTGCTGAAAAAGACCAGCACGAGCCGCATTGTCCTTGGTCTTTTACTGGGGTGACTGCGCCTGAAGTACGCCAGTCAATCGAGGATGGGACCTTTATTTGTTGGTAACTATATTGCGAGCATTTTGATTTTCCTCTTAGGGATGATGCGGTGGCGCCAATGAAACCACTGTGGATTACATTTTTTTCGAACTCTTGGGAGGTTAAATCAGTGAATTGATTGATACCCATGGTATAGTTTTCCTTTTTTTCTAAATTATGTTGGAAAATAGTGATTACGTTTTCCTTGAATATTTCAAATCGTTGTTGTAATTCGGTTTCGGAGGGGTAGATTTTCTTGAAACGCGATTGAAATGAAACAAAAGATTTCCAGAAATCAATATTCTCGATATTTTCGTCAAGTGCGGAAGATGAAAATACAAGAGGACTAGAGGTCGTGGTCATTAGTAAAGAACCAAGCAAAAAAAGTTGTAAAATAATTTGCATTATTTTGTATATAAGGTAAATATAATAATCTTTTTATTACCTTTTCATTTATCTTATTTTTGGCTTGGGGTGGGAGGGGGAGGGGAGTTAGAAACTATAAGAAATTGTTTTCAAATCGGTTTGAACCGAATTATACAAATGGGTACGGATTTTTCCAATCGTTGCTTGTGAATTGAAATCTACACTCATCAGTTTTCCCAGATTTTTTTGATACTCGTCACTCATACGGTCACTGCGAGATATTGCCTCTTTATTCTTCTTATACCAACCTGATAATGCCTGTGTTATTTTTGAATGAATAAATTTAAATAATGATACGAATTCTTCGGGGGTTTGTTTTCTCCAACAATAGGTGGCATTGTTTTCTTCAGTGGATAACGCATATATGTAAATCGCGTGTTTTTTTTGAGCGAAACTGATGAATGGGGCTAGGCTTGTGAGATTCTTTTTAATCAATGTCTTGATGGTTTCCACCATATTTTCCAAGTTTCGGATGTCTTGTTCAGAAACAAGGAAATCTCTTTTCCATTCTTCAAAGGTTATCGTCGGGGTAGGAATAGGTGATGTATGGGAATTCAACATGTTGATTACATTTATATTGTTCACATTTGTGGAAATATATTTTTTTATTTCGTGTAATTCTTCTTCCATATGTTTCGTTTTAAATGCTAATTCTTGAACAATTTGGTATAATAGTTGTGTTGAAATATTGGTCGGAGGTGACTCTTCTTCTTCGCATTTTTCTTCACGTTTTTGTGATGCTTTTGACTGGGTTTTTTGTTTATATATGATTTCACATACGATAATATGTTTTGAGTATGAGGTTTTTCTGGTATATTCTTTATTACAATATAAGCAGTTAAACATTATGATTGATTGTGGTTTTTATAGTTAAGGTTAAGATTAAGATTCAAATAGATATATACTAAAAATATAAACTATAATTATTCTTCAATTTTATTTTTTAGTTTGGATACGAAAGAGAGAAATAATATATTGTTATAGTATATTATAAAGTAAAAATATGCCAATTGCGACTGATGATCAAATAACAACAAATTGCCGCTGGTGTAACAATAACATAAGTTATAACGACCCAGCATCTCAATATCAGACTTTAAAAATTATTCAAAATACAGTAAGAGTGCCTGCCTCATTATACATGAATGATTTAGCAGCATTGAATGTATATCAAACACCAGGAAAATACGGCGTGAATTGGAATCAAATGAGTGACCGTCGTGTGCGCCACGTTCAGCCATCCACGGTTGCCGGTGGTAGTTTTTATCACGCAAGTAGTACTCGAGCGACCATTACTAGATGCAGACCCGGAGCAGGTTGTCCTGGCGGTTCAGGAGTGGATATTAAACATAATTCCTATGATCGCTATTTGAATCGTATTAAGGGAAAAGGACCGGTTCGCCGTGGTGTTATTCCGCCTGATTTTGGGAAACCTATTGTATTCAATCCAGCATTCCCTATTTACGGTGGAAAAACCACCAAGACCAGTATTGTGTCTGGTGGTGGATATCAAGGAAACTGTATTTGCGGTGATCAGAATGATGCGATTTATGATACATTGGCTGATCCGCAACGATTCCAATATTATTATCAATTTGATGTTGGAACTTATGTTTATGCCACAAATTCCGACGGATATTATGTTAAGGCGCTTGTTATTGAAAAAATGGGAACAAATTATATTGTTCAATATGATGACGGAACTGTAGCTGAAAGAAATATAAGCGAATTATTGGTTTATTATCCTTGTAATAGCGAGACATGTTAGGTTAGGGGTGGGTTTTCTCTCTTTGTGTCTTTTTTATAAAACAAAAAATAAACAAAAAATGTATATTCTATAAAAATTAATTTGTTATTTATATAATATAATGCCAGTTAAATTAAACATGGTTTTACATAACGGGTCTGTTCCGCGTGTTTCCTATTCTGAAATCGTTTCCAAATCAGCTTCCGCCGTGAAGCCTACGATGAAAACCTCATTGAAATCAAACATGATTCAACGGGTACATACTGCGACTGGTGGTTGTAGTGCGTGTGGTAAGAAATAACCGTCTCTCGGGATTGGATTATTATATTTGCCTATATAAATGGGTTCTTGTTCTGTTCCTCCTGTTGGACGCGCTAATAATTTAAGTAGTTTCGGATATTTTGTTCCAGTGACAATCGGTAGATTAAATAATTGTAACAATACATTATGCTATACGTATAATCATAATTATATTTACCAACCTCATAGTGGTTATGGAAAGGTTGGGACAACCGCCGCGGCTTATTTAGCAAGTCGTAAAAGATTGTAATCATCTAAACAATAAAATAATAAATCATGTATTTTATTGTTATTTGGGTAACATGTTTGGTATTTGAAATGTTGGAATATTGCTTCTTACTCTTGAAAAGAATGATTGAGCAGGTGAAACGATGTGTTTGTCGAATGATTGACCCACTGACTGACCAATTGATTTACCTTTTGATGCTACATAATTTCCAGTAAGGTGTAATAATAGACGAGGAATACAATCTCCAAATTTTCCTACTAATTTTAGCACTTCTGTATAATTTATATTTGCGCTATCTATTTTCAATGACTCAAAATAGTTTGTTATTAATTTACGTACCATTATATTATTTTTTATATCTATTTTTCTGATATCATTTATAACACATTTTATATCCGATAAATTGTTTTGAAAGACAACTTTATTGTTATTAATAAAATTTGATATTGCCAAAGTTACACTTGGTATAGTTAATAAATATAATATTAATATTAATAAATTTATTTCGTTTTTCTTATCATCATCAACCGCATTAAAATTTTCGTTCATTCTTTGAAGTATCATGTTTTGTAAATTGTCAAATAATATTTGAAATGAATCTGTGTCATTGTTAAGAAATTTTGGATTTTCGAAACAATTATAAATTACTGTTAATAAAGTATTGAAAATATATGGATTATAATCGAGTAATAACCATTGTACTAAATCATCTATGAATTTTCTAAATTCCGCATTATTTACATAATTAAAAGACTCGGGAATATTATCATTATTTATACTGATACTCTGTATAAATGTTTTATTTTTGTCAAACACTTTTGTTTTGAAATCTGGTCTATTCAATAATTCAACCAAATATTCAAATATTGTATCATAAGTTATACCCAATGATATTTCCGATTTTCCACCTTTCATCATTCTTTTATTTCTTCTTGATTTTGATTTTGATTTTGTTTTTGTTTTCGATCGGGTTGATTTTGTTTTCGATCGGGTTGTTTTTGTTTTTGTTCTGGTTGATTTTCTTAATTGTTTCATTATATATATTATTATTATTATATTTACCCCTTTATTATGTCTAATATGTGTAATACTACAACTATTTTATTATTGTAATATATTATATATTATACATGAATTTCGACTTGAACTTGAATAATTACAAAAAAGAAGAATTAGAAGATATTTTTGATTTACCGGTTAATTATGACTCATCTACTCTTGATATGAAAGAAAGTAAATTAAGAGAAAATATATACGCGGACTTTACATTGAATCAACAAGTGAGAAATAAAACAATTGCCTTTTTACAAGAAGCCAAAAAAATACTTTTAACCGACTTGAAAAGCACTGTATTCAGCAAAATTTCCGCTGCGAATATTTACAATACTGACATGAGCTTGAAACCCGTGAAAGTCATTGAGGAAAACGGAGCAAATATGGTCATTAACCGTCCCAATACGGCGTTTGCCCAATCGTTTCCTAGTGAATTTTATGAGGGAATTATTAATCCGCTCAAGAAAAGATCATTAAGGCAGTATTTGAATATTGATACCCGGTTTCGCGATAATTATTACGGTTCGCTTTCCACTGATTTTCATTTTGATTTGCCCATTAAATTTTCCAGTGTTGCGACCATGCAGCTGACCGCGTTTGAAATTCCCAAGACTTATTATTATATTTCTAGCAAAACTGGCAATAACTTTTTTACGATTGGGATTGAGACGAGTAGCGATTCGACGCAAGAAGTCGTCTTTGTTCCGGATGGAAATTACACTCCTGAAACAATGGTTGCGTTTTTGAATAATTACGTCAGCGGTACGGAGGGTCCTTTGTCTACTTTGGATAAGTACAAGGATTTAGTATTTAGTTTGAATACTAGTTCCGGTTCGGGTACCGGTCAATTGGTTGTCGGCATTGCCGATGGAGCGACATTATTTGATTTTTCTTTGGAATTTAATACGAATAGCAGCGGGGGTGAGGATTCAAGTACGCCATTGCCGTTGAAATTGGGCTGGATTCTAGGATTTAGAAATGGTAAATATATTGGTAGTCCTAATTATGTTGGCGAGGCACCCGTGGATCTGAATGGTATCAAGTACATGTATTTGGTGGTAGATGATTACAATAACAATGTCAATAATAGTTTTTACAGTGCTTTTAATTCTTCTATTTTGAATCAAAATATTTTAGCACGTATTTCATTACAAACCGGCACTGGATATTTAGACGTCAATAGCCAGAATAATTTAATGCTGACGACTACGGCGCGCCAGTATTTTGGTCCAGTGGATATACAAAAATTGAAAATCCAGTTGTTGGATGAATATGGTCGGGTCATTGATTTGAATAACATGGATTATTCTTTTTGTTTAACCTTACAATCTTTGTACGATTTATAATTTTTGTGTAGGTAGGTTTTTGGGGGTTTATGGGTAATAATTATTATCTTTATTATTTATATATGTCGTCATGTACAAATAATGAAAAAGCAAAATCTTGTTTTGGGAATGGAAATGGGAAAAATGGGATTTCATATGCGAGTGATTATATTACAAACAAACGCAAAAAATGTGTGAAAAAATGTGTCAATCGTCGAAAGGAGGTGAATACTGCTGACCTGGGATATGGTACGGTTACTACCAAAGATTACACGGATATTACTGTTATTTGTAAAGTGGGTCCTAAAGCGGGGGGTGAATTTGTTTGCGATGCGCCGACTGATATTGATGATACACTGACACCTTTTTATAGTTATTATAATATTCCGGTAAATTATTAACCATGGTTGGTTTTAACGGAAATGAGACAATATGTAACCAATGAAAACGCCTACGAATAATAAATAAATACCTGTTGTTGTCTTTGAACCACCACCAATTAAAACATGGGTTTTATTATGGGATTTATCATTGTATTTGTATTCTCTTTCTGCCGTGTGTCTTGCGTGGTCTCTCAATGTTTTTCTGGTTGATCTTATCATTAAAACTGCGATTAATAACGCAACTATTACCGATACAGTAATCGCAATTATATCACTTTGTCTTATCTTTGACATACGTGGATAGGATAATATATTATATAAGAAGAAAACTTATTTTATTTCTTATATAACTTTATTCATTGAATTATTTTTACACAATTTTTGATGTTATGTAACCGACTAAAACACCGGCTAATAATAAATATATACCCGAGGTTGTCATCGTTTTTGATGATTTTTTATTTCTTTTACCACCTTGTTGTGTTTGTACTGGTGAGTAAACTGGTTGAGAAGTAGTGGTAGAAGTACCTGAAAAATCACTTTTAATATATCCGGTTCCCATTAAACCAACTATAACCGCACCAATAATTAAGATTGCTATGAATACCCACATTGTTGCTGATAATTTTGCCATATCTATATATTTTACAAAGAAAAAAACATTTTGATTTTGAGTTTTGAGTTTTTGAGTTTGTTCAAAATGTATTTTCTAAATATAAATATAATTATTTTAAGAAGAACGTATTTTATTATAAAAGTAAATAGATGCGGTTGTTAACGCACAAATTGTTATACCCGAAAATATGTTTTGGGAAATCTTTTCTTTGTAGCCATATGTTTTACGATTACTATGGTCATGTGGTAAATCCATATCTAAAATGAATTGATCCTCTTGGTCTTCTTCTTGTATTTGCGGTAAATAATTCATATTCTTTTGTTGTGTTGTTTCGTTATAATGGGGGGGAGGTGTTGCTAAATGTGAATTGGGATTGTTTTTTCGTGGAAATACGTGTTTCGGTGGTGTTGGCGGGTCTATTTCCACATAAAATCCCCAGTCTTCATCATTCATACTTTCTACATGTGTATTTTTTATTACTTTTTTATAATTTTGATGATTTTGATGATTTTTATTTACATTTGAAGAAAATGGAATAGATTTTTGATATATTGAATAATCGTTATCATAATAATGCATATATTCACTCATCAAATCATCATTTTGAAATATCATTTGTAACATTTTTGTTTTTAATTGGTGTAATACTAATAAATATAAATATTTAATTTATTTTTATTTCAATTTTATTTTTAGTTTTTCATTTTTGGATTGTTTGTGTTTTTATTTTTGGTGTAACATGCGTTTTGCCTTTTGGGCGACCCTGTTGTGTTTTGTTTGGCGTGCTCTAACGTACGCCGCATATACTCCCTTTCGGGAAACCTTACATGTATTCTTTTTACATATAGGGAATGATTTTTTGCTTTTGGGTCCCAAAAAACATTTGGATCCGCATTTTTTACGCATCACGGTTCGCTGATGGTAATTGGGTTTTTCGTTTTTCCATCCTCTCCATGGAGTATTTTTACGAGTTTGAGTCATATACAATATTGCTAGATTTTATTGCTAGATTATTAAAATAAATATCAAAATAAAAATATGTTTGTATTGTATCTATGAATCAAGGCAATGATATATCTATTCAAGAAGTGAAAATTGACATTACAGATATTGACGAGGATAATTGTGACAATTGTGATACAGGGGATATGATGATCAAAAAAAATGTGTTTCAACTTTTAAAGAAGAAAAAGAGAAATTCGGGTGAAGAAGCGATGAGAAGTTTTGAGGATGGGGGAAGCAGTAGTGGAGATGATAATTATTTCGGGGAAAATACCAGCGATTTAAGTGATACATATAGCGAAGACGATATGAATTCTATAGATGATAAACATATGGTGGGGGGTGGTGTGAAAAATCGGATTATTTACAAAAAATTAAATTATCATCAAGTGGAACGCAGTATTGACAAATATTATTCCGATATTAATCATAAATATTCGTCGGCGTTGGACATATTAGCCAGTTATTTGAAGGGTCATAAAATTATTTACATGGAGGCAAAGTCCTATTCGGAACAAAAGTTGAATATGCTTATGATGCCGGCGATTTTACTATCGACCGCCGCGACGGTCTTGGCATCAGTGGTACAGGGGTTTAGTTGGGGATCTATATTGATATCGTCTGTGAATGCGGTGATTGCCTTTTTGTTGGCGATTGTGAATTATTTAAAATTGGACGCCGCGTCCGAGGCGCACAAAATATCGTCACACCAATACGATAAATTACAATCGACGGTTGAATTCACATCTGGGTCTATCTTGTTATTTAGGGATTTTTCGATTGGTGTTGGAGGTTCTGGGGATCAAGAAAATGCGTTGGTTGTGCGGAATCATGATACGAATTTGAAAAAGGAATTGGAACAAGAAATGATGAAAAAGCTGACGGATGTGGAGAAGAAAATCGCGGAAATCAAAGAAACGAATCAGTTTTTGATTCCACAGGCGATACGCATGCGTTATCCGGTTATTTATGGGACGAATATTTTTTCCATCATCAAAAAAATAGATGATCATAGAAAAAAGACGATTACGAATTTGAAAAATGTCAAGAATGAAATTCGGTATATTAATGCTGTGTCTAGGACGAATCGACACATGTTAGCAGATGATTATCGTGCGCAGTTGGTGAAATTATTTAATTTGAAAAAGGATTTGGTTAAAGAAATATTGCTTTTAAAGTCCGCTTTTTCCATCATTGACCAAATGTTTCAAAAAGAAATATTGAATGCGGAGATCATAAAGAACCGCTGGATTTGGGGATATATTTTTCATTACAAAAAATTGGTGAGCCCGCTTGATATAAATCCTTTTATTGCGAATTTGATGGATCCATTCAGGGAAAAAATAGAATAGGCTGCGTGGTGGTGGTGGTGGGTTGCTATTCTATTTTTCCTTTTTTAGATATGTGTATGGATTAGAAACCGATAAATCGATAAAATATGCTTATGAAACTCCTATTGAAATTGTGTGGGTTTTCTGGCGGACGCTCTGGGCGGGGTGGTGGATTTCGGGGGACGAGTATTTCTCTATAAATGTTTCGGTTATTATCAATGACTATTTGTAATTTAAGTTCTTCTTGTTCTTGGTTACAATACTTGGTTTGTATTTGATTACATAAAACGGGGTTAGGTATTTCTAATGATTTCATAGGGTCCCGACAATAGGCGCAAACGGGAAGGTTGTTGTTGCTATTGAGACTTTTGAAATATTTTTGAATACAATCATTACAAAATGTATGATTACAATTTGTGATGATTTGGTTGGTTGGTGGGATTTCGTCCAGGCAAATGGGGCAGACGTGTGTTTGTGTTTGGTTTTTTTGGGTTGTTGTTGTTGTTGTTGTTGTTGTTGGGGATTGGGTTGATGTTTTTATGTCGAATTTTCTTTGTGGTGGTCGGAATTCATGCATACGGTTCAATAATAGTTCTTCCAGTTCAAATGAGTCTGAAATTACTTGGGTTTTTAAATATTCATCTCCATATATTTGATAATTTTCGTCACTTATTTCATTGAGTTTTTGTTTTAATTCATTCTTTGAATATGAATAAACTTTGTCTTGATAATTTAGACGCAAATAATGTACGTATGTATTTTTGTCATCATTTATAGTTATTTTTTTCAAGTTTTTTTTATAAATTAATATTTTTAATTCATCATAAGACAACAGATTCAATAATTCTTTAACACATAAACTGATTTCATAATGTGAAATTAGGGTTCTAAAAAGAACCGTTATGAATATGAACTTTTCTAATATTGTTTTATCGAGTATTTCAATAGACGGGTCTTTACATTTATTTATGTTGTGACCAACATGGTGGCAATATGCGCATTTTGTTTTTGACATGTTTTGTTCGTTGTTTGACAATATAAATGGTTTGAAAACTAAATTCAATTTTATTTTATTTTAATTAAAAATTGATTGTTTTTATTTCTTTGTTATAAATGTAAAAAATAAATAAAATGACACATGATGTTGATTTGGATGGTAACCACTCTAATAAAAATACAATACCTGTACCATTAGAAAATTTCCCTAATCTATGTATTCCCCGCGTGAATACATGTGTTACCAAAGACCAGGTCTTTGAAATTATAAATAAATATTCCCTCGGATCTATTCAAAAAATTGATGTTATTAAAAAAAAAGGGTCTTATAAAAATAATGATTATTCCAATATGGTTTTTATATATTTTAATGAATGGTATAATAATACACTGGCGAATAGTGTGAAAGATCGGCTCATGTCTGGCAAAGATATTAAAATAATCTATGACGATCCCTGGTATTGGAAAATATCGGCGATCAAAGTTTAGACCACGACCGAAAGTTTAGGCGATGTTATGTAATGTATATTTTTATTTTTTTGTTTTTGGTTTTAATATCTTCCTTTATCATATATATGTCTATTCAAGCATTCAAAAAAAAGGGCGTTATTCGATATGGATCAAATGTATCGGGAAAACGACCTGGAGGTGTGTGGCTAAATCAAGGACCTTTTGGGAAAAATGACGGGACATTGGTGATCGGGGCATCGGGTCCAGAGGGGTTTTCTTTAAATGGGGGTAGAAGAAACGTCGGGTATGTCGGTCAAAGTATGGCAATGTCTAGAAATGGCACTCCTTTTAGGGGACAATTTCCATATGGTTCAGGTGGTTGTTGCGGTACATACAAACGCGCCGAGCCAGTTTATAATGCGAGTCGCGCGATTGTTTTAGGCGATCAATATCAATATATTAAACCATCGGTTCTCTCTACAAAGGGCATGTTGGAAAAGAAATACAAGTGGATCAACAATGGTCAGTATCCGAATGTTTGGGTACAACCTGTTTATGGAAATAGTAATTTGTCGGATAACGCAAGTCAATGGTTATATATTCAGACCAAAGCCGCTGCGAATATTTGTGTCAATGATACGAATAAAGAGGCGCTTTATGTTGGGTATCGGGTTAGAGGTGGTCCAAATGGTTGCTCCACGTCGTCGGCGAAATATGTGTATAAAATACAGGAGTCAAACGCTGGTTATACCAAGACATTACATATTCCGCAGACCGCGAGTCAATACACTTTACAGGTACAGCGCAAGTGTGCGAATCCTGTGGGCGCGTTAAAACCTTTCCCTTTTGCGGTGAATGGGGGGTCGAATAACTCGAAAGTGTCTTATGCTCCTCCTCCGGTTCAAATTGTGAATTATGATACGCCACCTGAATGGTATACTGGGGTTCAGGAATAAAGGGTGTTTTGGATTTTTGAGTGTTTTTATTATATTTATATATTTTATATGACTCGTTCTATTCAAAAAGATATAAATATATTTATTCCTTCTAATAATACATCATTTGTAACTGTGGTTGCGGTTTTTGTCATTGTATTAATTATTCTATTCTTGAAACCTGAATTGTTTTTTATGGCTTTTAAAACTTTTTTAGGAAATGTGGTTTTGTTATTTATAATTTTAGGAGTTTCCTATATTAATTTTAAATATGCGATTGCCTTGGCGTTGTTTTTTATTATTTTATCTAGAGTTGCCTGGACGAACTCATCTTTAAAAGAAGGATTTGCTGCGAATGCTTGGTCAGATGATTTAGTGGCTAAATTTTTGAAATTTCAGAAAGTTTTAAACCCAAATGTGGTGTATGATATGAAAGTCGTTCAACAACAAGCAACGCCTGATGAGGTCGAGTATTTGTTTAAACATAATAAGTGGCCTTGGACGAAGCAAGTGATGGATTTATACAAAGAAGCGGTTGCGGAAAATTCGTTTGTTAAAGTGGACCCAGGGATTGCCATGATTGACGCGCAACGAATATATAATCAAATGGCAATGAAACAAATATTGTCATTTGGAACAAAAGAAGGGACATTTTTATTAAACGGGGTTGTGATTGGTCACAATAAAAAAATGCCCAGTAATGTCAATGATGTTGTTAGATGTGGTACTGATCCAAAGACCAAGAAGTCTGTGGTGGAAAAGGTGGTTTATAATGGGTATGATTCTATTAGTGGCGCAATGAATAAGACGGTTACGAATGTGAAATTTGGCGATATTCCGGGATTGGTGAATGGTTTTAAATTTTTGAACGGACCTTGTAATCCTTGTACGCCGCTTGATAATCCGCCATCATACTCCTGTCCTTTTTCCTTGAACACCGGTAATGGTGCGGAGGTGAGTCCTATATGGAAACTTTTATGGTATCCTGGAGGGGTTCCTCCTACTGCTAGTAGTAGCGATTCTAAAACATCGAGTGCGACTACTACAAGTGGTGAAAATTTTCCACTTCTTAAACAAATAAAAAATGAACTTAATAAAGTTGATTTTACCACTATTATTAAGGATAATGTTAGTGTAAATAAAAGTAAATAATTTGAAAATCCTCTTCGTTTTTATAATATATTTTAATTGTATAAATATATTATATTTATTATGTCCGATAAATTGGATTTGGATTTGAATTTGAACGTAGAAGAAAAATTATTTGACATTGTTATTCTACTTGGACCAAATGATATGAATCAAATAAACAGACAACTTGAATATAATAAAAAAAATATAATTGGGTATAGAAATATCTATATTATTCCCTATGACCCGAATATTCAGTTTGAAGGATGTATTACGATTCCGGAAACGATGTTTCCTTTTAATATTTGGTCGGTTTATAATTTTCACGGTAAAACAAATCGTGGGTCTTGGTATTTACAACAACTTTTAAAATTATATGCCGGGGTTGTTATTCCAGATATTATGGAAAGATATTTAGTTATCGATAGCGATACCATATTTTTAAAACCTACCACATTTATTCAAGATGGGTTGTGTTTATTGAATTATTCTGATGAATTCTGGGGTGAATATTTTTTATTTATGGAAAGACTACACCCATCTTTTAGAAAAATGCATGAAAAATCAGGGGTGTGTCATCATATGATGTTTGAGACGAAATACGTAAAAGAAATGATTGAAATGGTTGAAAAACATAATGACAATCATTATTTTTATGATATATTTTTATATAAAGTAAATCCAAATTTTTTTCATTTTTCAGGTGCGTCTGAATATGAACTATATTTTAATTATATGTTAAATTATCACAGTGATAAATTTATAATGAGAAAATTATTGTTTATTAATACTGGCGATTTTAATGATAACACTAATTACTATAATGATTTGAATTTAGATTATGTTTCTGTTCACTGGCATATTAACGCAAACAAACCAAAATAAAAATATTTTATCGACCGCTATGGGTTTTTATTATAGGGAATTGTTGTAGTTTAATACTATTTTTTTCATTCATATATTGATCATAATCACAATCCCAATTACAATATTGATTAATGTAATGATGTATATCACCCAATAAGGTGGGAACCTGGGTTTGAATTGAATCCGAACAAACTAGACCGAATACTCTTTCCAAACAACAACGATGTGTTCTCGTGCTTATATGATCCAGTAAATTGAATAAATGGTAGGTTTTGTCGAGGGTTGATGATATATATTCAGTGTTTATGATTGACATGACGCCATAAGAACCGGTCCATTGCTCTTTTTTTTCATATAATTCTAGTAATCTTTGGGTATGTTCCGGATTTAACTTGGAAATGAGATTTTTTATCTCACCTGTAAGGTCTGGGTTTGGTGGTTTTTCCCAGAAATGCTGAAAATTCCATATAAATTTTACCTTCGAAATTGAGGGTGTTGGAATTGGTTTTTGAATGAATACGGAATCGTGTATAATGATCGCGGTTTGGAACAACTTGTATTTATTCAAATAATAATAAGGTAATAATTCACCTCGACCTGGGAATTCCGATTGAATGAAAAAAACATTCGTTATTAGGGGAGTGTCTGGGAGGGTTTTTACGTATTCATAATTGCTGTTATCATCTATTATGATTACTATATTTGTTGGATACAATTTACGAATACAACTATAACACTCGTTCCAATATTTGTTTGTTTTTTCTGATTTTACATGGCGGGTTATTACAAAACCGTAGCTTGTTGTCATTATTCTATGTTTTATTTAAATATTAAATATTATGTTTAAATTTGTTTAAATTTATATATATGATTCGACATTGTTGAATTTGTTATTGCTTAACGGTTTGCTAATTTGTTGAATATTATTTTATCCATATCTGTGAGCGGCTCAAAATCATCTGGGGTTATATCACTTGGTGCGAGGGGGGGACTTGGTGTTCTAGATCTTGATTGTAGTGAGTATGAGGTCATTTCTGAGATGATTTTCCGTTGCGTTGGAGTGGTATTTTCGCTCAAATGATGAAAACGGGTATTCTCGGGGCTGGGGCTTCTACTTCTAGTTCCTGGTACATTGATATTGTATAGGTGGTGTTGGTGTTGGTGTTGGTTTTGGTTTTCATGTGGGGTTGATATTATATAACATGTTTGACGTCCCTGCGAATGCTGTCTGGCGCCGGAATACATTGCTCCTTTTAATGTCGCAAATGTTTTGTAACTGATATACAAGTCCTCGTACAAGGTTTGATGAAACTTATCGTGTTCTAAATAATTGCTTTTCATATAACATTTTAAATATTTCATAAAAAGTTTCATGTCATTTTTGACGGCATTTATTCGGTCGTTTTGACGTTTTCTCTCGTCTTTCGGGATAATGATCATTTGTTTGGATGAATCTTCTATATAATTCGATATATATTTTGATAAATACAAATACTCCTGGACTTTTTGACGGAACATGTATTTGGTGAGGTCTTGCTGGGTTGGGTCGGGTAACATTTCTACGCGGTATATGAAAGGGGTATTTTGAGGTGTTATTTGCTCAGCACAAATTGTTGCGGCGATTTGCTCATCATGTGGCTGGGTTGTGCGAACATGATATGTTTTCACCGATTCGCTCAAGAGGGTGCCGATTTTCAGGGTGTTGGACCACTTGTTGGTTTTGTAATCGTATATTTCACAGTTATTTGTGTTGATGGTGACGTTTTTCAAGGCTGGATATAATATTCCATGTAATATTTCTCCGAATAACAGATTGGAGTTTTCTATTTTGTCCAGGAAATAATAGGAAGCATTGTTTCTTGATTGAGCGAGCGTTTGTAATAGGTTTGCGTTGTGGTCGTCTCCGTAACCGATATATATGTGCTCGTCGTTGTCTATGGAATATAAAGACAATTCGGTTAATCGGCGTATATTTTTAATACCCGATGTGGCGTTACCGTCTGTGAGAAATATTTCTGTTTTCATATAAGTTTGTGGCTCGTCTTCTTTTTCTTTTTCTTTTTCTTTTTCCGCGAAGAGTTCCTCTTTTTCCATGATCTCGCGGGATTTGGTTAAGGCTAATTCCAAATTGGTGCTATTTTGTGGCTCTATGGAATCAATACTGGTGTTGATTTGGGTGATGGTGGTGGAGTCTAACAGTGTTTTGGGGACGATTTCTTTGGTGTCGTCATCAAATACAACTAATTGGACATATATGGTTTGGGGTGGATAATGATAGGTTTTCTTTAAAAGAATTTCCAACATCTTTTTGGTGGTGTGCTTGGCGTGATCCATTTTGGTCTTGTGGTCTGTGGGGCATATATCGTCCATTGATTGCGACCGGTCTATGTTGAACAAGATAAATAAGGGGTTGGTGAGCTGGGATGTCTCGTTCATTTCCAATTGGAGAATACCGAATTTAAAGGTATCCTCTGATTTTGGAAATAATTCGAATACGAGAGGAGTGTTGTTCTCCTCAAAGGTTTCGCCAACTATACTTGAGTCGTGGAATTGTAGATATGCGGTTTTTATTGGTTGTGACATGTTTTTTAGTGCTGGTGTATTTTGGTGATGCGGTGATTTTTTAATTCAATTTTTTTGTTATTTTGGTTATTTTGGTTATTTTCGTTATTTTAATTTTAATAATTAATACTTAAATAGATTTGTATCTATAATTGTATAATGGAAAAGGAAAACGAATATGTCGAAACTCCAAAAAAACCAGAGGTCAGATTAGTTGATATCCCAGTGACAGATGAGGTGGGTGCTTTAAATATGTTGGTGTCTTTCTTGAATTTAGCACAGCGTCGTGGTGTATTTACCATTGATGAATCCGCGAAAATTTGGGATTGTGTCAAGATGTTTCAAAAGAAATAAAAAATTTTGTTGATGAATAATATTTTCTTTTTCAGGAGAAAATATTATTTGGTGTTGATTTTAGGTCCTACTGGGATTTGAACCCAGGTTAAAGGATTCAAAGTCCTTTGTACTAACCACTATACTATAGGACCAAGAGGATGCATCAACTGGGAATCGAACCCAGAGCACAACCTTGGAAGGGTCGCATTTTACCATTAAACTATTGATGCTTTAGGGGGTAGAATGCGTCAACTGGGAATCGAACCCAGGGCACAACCTTGGCAAGGTCGAATTTTACCACTAAACTATTGACGCTTTTCTAGTGGTATTGATGGGGGTGTCTTTAAGTTGTTTTTGAGGGAATTTATTTTTAATGCCGGAATGCGACCGCCATAAAGACGACTGCGATGATTCCTAACAGGAGTCCAGTGTGATAATATTTCTGCATCGCTTTGTACATATTCAACCATGCTTTGGTTTGTTCGGGGGTTTTAATATGGTCCAACATCCAGGCGGTTTTTGGCGAAAGCATATAGTAGAAATAATTGGTGATGAAACTGGTGGCGACCACTATACAGACAATATGTGATGTTGATAATTTGGTCTTGTGTGAGGAGGATTTTTGGTAGTTATAAATGATGATGATGAGAGAAAGGATGAATCCCAGGGCGTAGCCATAGTAATAGATGGATTGGCGTTCTTGTTGGATTTTCCGGTAGATCTCCTTAAGGTCCTGGGGGAGTTGTTGTTCGTATTTTTGGATGGTCTGACTTTTTGTGGTGGCGCGGTTCATATAAATCATGGATATGATGAATACCAGGGAAAGCGTACAAGATATAGAGCAGGGCATTTTGGGGGGATATATATGGGGGAGATTATTTTTTGTTTTCTGGTTTTTGATTTATGGTTTTTGATTTATGGTTTTTGATTCTTTAATTTAGGAGTGATATATATAATGGGAAAAAATGTTGATGGTTTAGGTAGGCGCGTACTTTTTTACTTTGTCACCTTTTTATTTATTGTTAAAATATTGTTTGCCATTTTAGCTCTTGTACATATTTATCTTAAACGAACAGGAAAAGAGGATAGTCAAATGAATGAATTTGTAGCATTCTGGAAAGAAAGATGCGAGTTTGTTTTTATTATTGGGGTTTCTCTCTTGTTGATGATTTTCTTTTTTCCTGGGAGAAAAATAGAAATGGAACCTACTTTTGAAATGAGGTTTTTATTCTTTGTCTATGGGATTATTATTCTTATTAATCTTGACTGGAAAATTGTGGTAGGCGAGTCGCCGTTTTTGGAGACGGTTCAAAAAGTGGTGTAAAAAAATACGTATGGGATTATACGCATTTTTTATTTTTTTTGGCTTTTATTTGGATTGATTTTAGATTAGATTAGATAGATTGTATTGATTCTCGTGAAAATGTGCTAATGATAACTATTACAAATAAGACTAATATCATGAATACAAATAATAATAAGCATAGTGAAATATGGATTATATTTTGTACTAATTTTTGGTATTCTACCTCTTGTTTTTCTTTTTCTTTTTGTTTGATTAATACGCTTATTTTGTCAATTCCTTTTGAAATCACACGTAAAGCTTCTGATAAATTCGCGGTGTTATCCGCGTCTCTACTTAAATTATAATCTAATTCAGAGACATCATTGTTGTTGTCGTTTTGGTGATCATTGTTAAAGTAGCTTTCATCATAATCTTCTCCGTTATCATAAAGGGCGTTCAATTTGCGACGACGCATGTGGTTTTCTAAGTAAGATGATGATTGTTGGTGCGTTTTTTTCGGCTTATTGTTATGCTCTAAACGATATTTTTTAATATAATTGGCACGACGCTCAGTTATTACAAGAAATACCTCGTGATGATATTTGGTCATACAATATTTTATATATTCAAGAACATGAATGTCATATTTTGTTAATATATTCATTGTTTGAATGGTTTCTTCTTCGCCGATGAATTTCGTGGAAACATGGTGTCCAAAATTGGAGTCTGATTGGGCGGGGGAAGGGATTTTTAAATCGTTTTCTAAATCGGTGATGCTCATTTTCCTTTTTTTGGGGGGGGGTCTGTTTTTGTTTTTATATTTAAATTTTAAATATAAAAGCAGTTCAATTTTTTTATTATAGGGATTATCTTTTGGTGGGGGCTTATCTGTCGGCTACGCCTTCAGACGGTCGGCTACGCCTTCAGTCGTAACCTTATCCATAGGCGGCGCGCATTTCAGAATACGTCATAGTGCGTCCCGTCTTTTCTTTGAATTCATTTGCTCCGTCCGTCATTATTTTTGTTAATTCCTCGATCATTTTGTTCGGGTCGTTTATTTCTTTGCTGTTTAGTTTGGCGGTTTTTTCCATGCCTTCTTTTTCTAACTTTATAATTAATTTTTTTAGATCAATCGGGTGGGTTTTGGCATCAAGAGAAAGTGGGTTTTCTATTGTTGTATTGATTTCGTTTTCTAACATTTCCAATTCGTCAGGAGTATTCACTCCACTTATATACTTATTCTCATCTTGACATATCAAAAACGTGTTAATATTTATTTCTTCACTGTGTTTGATTATTTTTACAATGTCGGTTAAATAATATTCTTTTTGCGAATTGCGGTTCTCTATCATCGGTATATACTTTATTAACAACTCTGCGTTTATATAATACAAACCTGAATTGATGATATCTATCTTTTTCTGTTCAGGCGAACAATCTTTTTCTTCCACGATTTCGATAAATTCTTTTTTTTCATCATATAATATTCGACCATATCCAGTCGGGTTTGAAAATCTTGCGACTAAAATATTCATCTCATATGGCGAAGCATCTATAAATTTTTTTAAGATTTCTTTATTTATTAAAGGCATATCACCATTCAATATCAATACTTTGTCTTCTTTATTATAACTTGGCAAACAAGATTTTATCGCGTCTCCGGTTCCTAATGGCGATGCTTGCTGAATAAATATTAAATTACCTATGTCTATATCCATATATTTTGAAATTGTTTCCTTTATTAACACATCATACTTTCCCGTTATTATTATTATTTTTTTCGCATCTAATTTTTTTGAGGTTTCTATAATACTTACCAACATGGGTTTTCCTTGAAATAAATGTAAGACCTTTGGTATGTTTGAACGCATACGCTTTCCTTCTCCTGCTGCCAATATTGTAATTGTTAAATTCATATTATATATTATATAAATTATATAAAATATATGCTTTCTTTTTATACTATTTATAGTTATACTATTTCAATTATAATATTTAAAATATTTTATTTGTGTTTTGCTTTCTAAAAAGGGTGATGAAGAGAGAAAGTTAGGGTTTTCTGGAGGGGCGTCTTTGTTTGCTTTTGGATTTCTTGGCTTTTTTTTGGGTTTTGGTTTTGCTGCGTTTATGTTTGGATTTCTTGGAACCTCCGATTTTTTGACGTTTATTTAATGTAGGCTCATCGTCAAGATTGAATACGAATTTACGTAGTTTTTCAGATAAATCCTCTCCGGTAGTGGATATTATGGGTCCAAATTCTGGCTGGCTTGTACTTGGCGCACCTAATCTCAAATATAAATAATAAACCACGGTTATATTATCCGCATATAGGTTTATCCAAAGATTGAATTCTTTACTCAAATTCCAGGTGCGTTGATTTACGATGATTTTATTTTCGCGATTTCGCGGTAATACTGATATGTTTAAATAATTCACTTCCATCAAGTTCAGACCATAATATGTATATATGACGGCGAGGCATATATCCTTGAATGTATAAGGTGGTCCGTTGAATACTTCCTGTATTTGAATTGCCAGGTTCAATAGGAAATCTTTTTCTTGAGCAGTACAGCAGAAATTTGTATTCTTTAATACATTATAAATATTTTCTAAATTATCATATATTTTTTTATCCTTTGCTTTGTATATCTCCATGTGTTGTTTTATAGTTATATCTGCGTAGTCATTTATTTTATCCTTGAATGCTTGTTCCACTTGATCAAATGTTTGTTCCTCTGGTGTTAGTATTCTATTTATATTTGTATTTACAAAGTCACTCATATAATCTAAATATATAATAATAATAATTTTCATGGATTTTTGATTTCTAAAAAAGGTGATGAAGAGAGAAAGTTAGGGTTTCCATGTTGTTGTTGAAACTGAATTATAATATAAAGAAATGAAATATATACTATATGTAAATAGGTAATAGGTAAAAATGGGGTTTTATACTTGTGAAAAATGTGGTAAAAATTTTACTCAACAAGGATATTACAATAAACATACCAAACAAAAATTATCATGTGTGAATGAAATGAATAAAAAAGAAAAAATTGATTTGTTTCTTTTAAAAGAGGTTGAACATACAGAAATACCAACGACTACGAAAAAGACAATGACAACAAAACATAATTTAGGACAATATTTTACAACCCATATAGAGCTCAAAGAAAAGGTTTTTGAGTTTATTTTGAATAGCCCGTCTAATATATTGGAACCATGTATTGGTCAAGGAGATTTAATTACATTTATTACTGATAAAATACCAAGCGTAACATTTGATATGTATGAGATTGATACAAATATTCATTTATTGGATCATGTACAAAAAGATAAGGTTGTTTATGGCGATTTTATGAAACAAACTATTTCAAAAACATACAAAACAATCGTAGGAAATCCGCCTTATGTTAGAACTAAAAAAGGAAACATGTACATTGATTTCACTGAAAAATGTTATAATTTACTCGATGATAATGGTGAGTTGATATTCATTGTCCCGTCTGATTTTCTCAAATTAACAAGCGCATCCAAATTATTGAATCTTATGATGACAAATGGCACATTTACCCATATATTTCATCCTCATAATGAGAAAATGTTTGAGAATGCGTCGATTGATGTTATTGTGTTTCGATATTGTAAAAATAGTTTAATTGAAAAAAAAGTATTCTATAACGACAAAGTAGTGTATATTACAAACAGCGACGGATTAATTACTTTTGGACAAGAAGAAAATAACAATCATAATAGTGTCATGTTTCAGGACTATTTTGATATTTATGTTGGTCTAGTTAGTGGAAAAGAAGATGTTTATAAAAATGAAGAACTCGGCAATATTGAGGTATTAAACGGTGAGGATAAAGTTGATAAATATATTTATATTGAAAACTATCCATGTGAAAATGAGAAAATAAATGAATATTTATTGGGTCATAAAACAGAACTCATTGAAAGAGGAATACGAAAGTTTAATGAAAATAATTGGTTTGAATGGGGTGCTCCTAGAAATATTAAGTCAATAAAGACGAATCTTGGAAAAGATTGTATTTACATTTATAATTTAACACGAAAACCAAACGTATCATTTCTAGGAAAAGTCAATTATTTTGGAGGTGGGTTGATAATGCTCAAACCAAAAAAAAAGTGCGATTTGAATCATGTTGTATCATACATAAATAGTAATACATTCAAAGACAATTTTATGTTTTCAGGAAGATTCAAAATAGGACATCGACAAATATGTCAATCTTATATCCCGCGCGAATATCTATAAATCTAAATCTAATGTCCTGATATTTGACATGAATGTTTCTTTCCAACTTGGTTTGGGTGCTTGTAAGCAATCAATAAACATTTTAATACTTTTATTTATATTTTTATATCTAAACGTTTTATTTTTGCTCCAATTTACTTGGAATGGTAAATTATTTATGTTTGGTGTTAATATTGTCAAACCTTTGACACTATTTACAATTATATCGCTCGCATCGGTTTTATTCAAGACTATAAAATAATAATCTTTTTTGTTATTTGTGTTATATTTTTTATTTTTTAATTTATTGAAAAGTAGATCACTCATGTTACCATTTTCGTAAGATCTGTCCCTATGAATATCCAACATTTCATTTGTGTAAGCATATACACACATTGCCAAATTGCCAGTGTTATCGCTTGTTATTGTGGTGGTTGTCTTTATATTGACTGGAAGCCAACCATATATGTAATCAAAGACTAAAATATCATACCACATTCTAATTTTTGGTTTTTTTATTTTTTCGCCAAACTTATCATGAAGCAATTTAATTACTTCGTCCTCATCAATACAACTATTTATTCTACCGTCTTCATTTTGGTTTGAAAACTGGAATGCTTGTAATCTTAAAAATTTTTTTATTTTATACATGATTAATGGTAAGGTCTTTAATCTCAATATACTTCCCCTGAACCATTTTTGTATTTTAATTATTTTAGTTATTTCTGTTTCATCTATCGTTAATGACGATAATGATTGTGTGATTGCTTCAATTTCGAAATCTAAATCCATTGTTGAATGACTTGTATTTAATTATAATACTTTTTTGTGTAAGAATTATATTTCAATTTTTTTATAGATCAACGTTATTATGGTGTGTAGTATATAGTATAAATTTTTATTTGAATTTTGGTTTCTAAAAAAGGTGATGATGAGAGAAAGTTAGGGTTTCATTATTGAAAGCGAAAAACAATATAAAGGTCTTTACTATTCATTTATATAAATAAAACAATATGGAACCAAAATTTAATATTGTCGACTTGATTGAAAATAATCCAATCACTAAATTATCGAATACTTATCAAAATAAATTATTGACAAACATAAAAGAAGAATTTACCGATTATGAACAACAAATTTTTGTTGCCAGTTTTTATGGTTTTTTAAAATATGATTCTCAAAATGATTTTGTTGTTGATTTAGATAATATATGGCAATGGTTAGGTTTTAGTCAAAAAGCAAGAGCAAAAGAATTATTAGAAAGACATTTTTTGAATAATAAAGATTATATATTGCTTTCTCAGTCGGGAAAGCAACCATTTCACACCAAAGGTGGTCATAATAAGGAAACTTTTCTATTAAATATTTCTACATTTAAAAAATTATGTTTAAAAACAGGAACAAAAAAGGCTGATGAAATACATGACTATTTTATTAAATTAGAAAAAGTTCTTCAAAAGGTTATTCAAGAAGAAAGTAATGAACTTAAATTGCAGTTACAGCAACAAAATGAAATTAAATTACAATTAGAACAAAAGGTTATTCATAATGAAAGTGAAAGGGAACTTATTAGAGAAAAAACTATATTAGAACAATTTCCAAATAATACTCAATGTGTCTATTATGGTATCATTGATAATGTTGGATTGAATAATGAAAAATTAATCAAGTTTGGTAATTCCAATAATTTAAAAAATCGGGTTACTAAACATAAAGATACTTATTTAAATTTTAGATTGGTAAATGCTTTCAAAGTTGATAATAAATTACAAATTGAAAATGCGATTAAAGAAAATAAATTCTTTCAAAAAAGATTAAGATGTCTTACTTTGAAAAATAAAAAATATGTAGAGTTGTTATCTATTGAGGATATTTCTTTTACTGACTTGGATAGGACTATTAAACAAATTATCTCAAGTATTGAATATAGTCCTGAAAATTATATTAACATTTTAGAAGAAAATACTCTACTGAAAAAAAAGATTGACGAAATGAATGAAAATAATAACACACATGCTTTTATTTTATTGAATAATGAACATAAAAGATTACAAAATGAATATAAAAAACTTGTTAAACTCTTAAAAAGACCGGATATTCAAAAACAATACCTGGATGATAATAATGAAGGACAAAACTTCTCTAATGATAATATTCAACAAAAAATCAATACAGAAAAAGTTGAGGGGTTTCATTATGTAAATATTGATTCTTTAGACAATAGTAAAAAATACCAGAAACTAATGGGCTCACGAGATGATGTTTGGAATGGTATAGCATATAAAACTTCTGGTGGTTTAATTAAATCTGATTTGATTATTAGTAAAACCGGTAAAATTGTTTCAAGAAAAAAATCTATACAAGAATCACTTGACAATAAATTTTTTAAATATGGTGTAAATAAAACCATTATATAATATAATTTTCATGGATTTTTGGTTTCTAAAAAAGGAGATGATGAGAGAAAGTTAGGGTTTCCCGGAGGGAGACTGGAGGGGAGCGCTTTGATGTACTCTCGCACTCGGCAACCCTAACCCCCGGCAACCCTGGTAACTCGCCAGTAATGCACACAACACCAACGTTTCTATCCAATGAAACAACCTCCCCAATAAACACCCCTCCTATAGGGCATTCGTGCGAAACGAGAAATGAGTGACAAAAAACGGATATGGGTGACAAAAAAGGACCCCTTATTCGGAGCCCTTTTTTGAATAGTTTTGATTTTTATTTTGTTTTGTTTTTAATTAAGCGACGACGAGTTGGGTGTCTAGATGGAGTACCTTTTTCAAGGCATCTGTTTTTTCGGGATTGGATTGGATGGGATCTTGTTCATCCTCGGATTCGGAGGAGGTGTCTGAAGCCCAACAATGTTTGCGCTTTGGCTTGGGCTCGGTGTTTTGCTTGATGTAGGCATTGAACGCCTCGACGGTGGCAATGACGGGAGTTACCTGGACGGCTTTGATAACAACAGGTCGCGCTGGAATCGTCATGAGGATGGTGGCATAGGATTGTTTGTCTGGCGTTTTCTTATGGATGACCATGGTAGAAATGGGGGTCACCTTGATGTCGGGGTTTTTTGGTTCGGGGGCAGATTCAGGAGGTGTGGATGGTTCAGGACGTGTCGCTGGTTTGGACTCGGGGCAATACTTGACGGTATGCCCTTTTTGCTTACAACAGTGACAGGTGTTGTTCAACAAGGTAGGGCAAATAACTTTACCGCGTCCGTTTTTGGTCTTGTGCGAGGTGTATATCTCTTCGGATTTTCCCGCATCAATACATACTTTACATGATTTTTTGTTTGACGACATATTTCGATTTTGGAGTGGTTTGAGTTTTG